>ERZ1370068.8858-contig-768_pt1 | contig 107926 bp, 167 predicted proteins | sample MGYA00561227_ERZ1370068 | MGnify/ENA primary metagenome ERZ1370068 (study PRJEB38410, sample SAMEA6850437) | metagenome | study: Metagenomic assessment of the ecological functions of the soil: analysis of the soil microbiota associated with the...
TCAGTTCACCCGCAGGCTCTTGAAACTTGCGTGAGCCTTCCTTGCCGACCACGATGTGATCATGCACCGCGATCCGAGCGGCCGGGCCACGTCGATAATCGTCCTCGCCCAGGACGACAGCACCGGCCGTTTTTGACCTGACGCGCGCCAGCCGGCTTGCCGCGGCGTGGACGACCTTGAGCTCGGTAATGACGGCTTCGCCGATTCTCTGGTTTCGGCGGCCGGGCCGGCGGCGCCGAGATCACTTCAGGAAATGATCCGAACCTGGCGATCAGGTCCTTGGCGAGCACCACGTCGCGTTGCGGAATGGCGCGGAATAGCACGAGTTCCAGCAATTCATAGTCGCTCACGGGATCGGCGCCTGCCTCCGCGGAAGCGGCCGCGCAGCCTTTCGCGATGGCCGTAGAAGTGGGGGCGCGTCTCGGAAACGCCGGCCGTCCGCGCCCGTTTTGTGGGGCTTTTTCATGCACGTGTACTTGCGCGTATATACACGTTAAGATTGTAGTCAAGAAAAATGACAATTCCTACAGGAACAAGGTTTTGTGGCCTCCGGGTGAAGCGCTCAGCGCTTGTATGGCGGTTTGTGCAGTCCCGCCGGGGAAAACGTGAAAACCTCGACGCCGTCAGTTGGTGACACCGACGGTATGCTCGAATTGCGCCGACAGCGATCGGTCGCGCGTCACCGCGGTCCACCCGTCGGACAGCACCTTCACGTGCGGGCGGCCGAGATTGATCATCGGCTCGACTGTGAAGAACATGCCGGGCCTGCAGCACGATGCCCTCGCCTGGGCGACCGACGTGCACGATGTTCGGCTCGTCGTGGAACAGGCGCCCGAGGCCGTGGCCGCAGAAATCGCGCACCACGCTCATGTGCTGCGCCTCGACGTAGGTCTGGATCGCGTGACCGATGTCGCCGGTCGTGCGCGCCGGGCCGGATTGCGGCGATGCCGCGCATCATTGCTTCGTAGCGTGACTTCGATCAGCCGTTCGGCGCGGCGCGGAATTTCACCAATCGCGATACATGCGGCTCGAGTCGCCGTGCCAGCCGTTGAGGATCAGCGTCACATCGATATTGACGATGTCGCCCGTCCTTCAGCGGCTTGTCGCCGGGAATGCCGTGGCAGACCACGTGGTTGAGTCGAGGTGCAAGTCGACTTCCTGTAGCCGCGGTACATCAGCGTCGCCGGGAGCGCGCCGTGATCCATGGCAAAATCGTAACACCAGGCGGTCGATCTTCTCGGTCGGCACACCGGGACCGACGTGTTCAGTCAGCATATCGAGACAGCGTGCAACCAACTGGCCAGCCTTGCGCATGGCCTCAAACGCGGCAGGGCCGTGGATCTTGATCTGGCCAGTTTTGCGTAGGGGAGCGACGGCAGCGTCGACGTAGGTCATGGAGTTTACTGTAAGGTTTGCGGCAGATGATGCAAGCACGGTCGAACTCCAGCCGGCGATCTCGAATAGCGTTGCTGTGCGCCTTAATTTGCGATCTTTCCGCCCAACTCATCCTCGATGTGTGCGCGGACAATGTCATCAAAGTTTGCCTCGGCCTTGAATCCGAGATCGCGCGCACGCTTCGCATCAAGCCGCTCGGCCCAGCCGGAAACGATCTTCGGACAAGTTCATCCGGGTGACGGCGGATACGAGCAGCCACCTTGTCACCTGCGACACGGCGCAGCGCGTCGATTTGTTCGCCCACGGTGCAGGAGACACCGGGCATCGCAAGGTTGATGCGTGGCCCGAGTTGTTCCCGCGTTAACCCCGCGGCGTGGATAAGAAAGCCTACAGCGGAGCGCGGGCTGGCGTGCGTATGTCGCACGCTTTCGGAAACCGGCAGCAATGCCTCTTGCCCGGCCAACGGTTCGCGGATGATCCCCGAGAAGAAGCCTGATGCAGCGTTGTTCGGCTTGCCGGGCCGCACACAAATCGTCGGCAGCCTGATACCGACACCCTCGAGTATGCCGCGCCGGTTGTAGTCGGCGAGCAGCAATTCGCAGATCGCCTTTTTGCGTACCGTAGGATGTGAGCGGGGTGAGCTGAAATTCGTCGGCAATCGAAGCGGGAAACGGCGCGCCGTACACCGCAATTGACGAAGTGAACACGACCTTCGGTTTGTAACCGGCGGCCCGAATTTCTTCGAGCAGCGCCCGTGTTCCGGTCGAGGTTGACCCGGTAGCCTTTGTCGAAATCGGTTTCCGCCTCGCCCGAGACGACACCCGCGAGGTGAAAGATCACGTCAGGCTTCTGCCCGCGATGGCTTTGGCGGCCGCCCAGGGCTCGAAAGGTCGCTTGCCGAGAGTTCGGCCGCCCCGCCAAAGCCGGTGGGTTTCTCCGGAGCCACCACGTCGATCAAAGTCAGCCGATCGATCTTTTGCCCGTTGAGCTGACCATCCTTGACCAGCCGCGCGCTGAGTTTGCGGCCGATCATGCCCGCGGCTCCGGTAATCAGGACATGCATCACGACCTCACTTGTTCCCGGTCGGCCGGCTCAGGAAACGGTCGATCCGACGCAGATCCGGAAATAGCACCATCCAGGTCCCCGCGACCAGAAGGGAGCCCAGTCCACCGATCACCACGGATCGGTAGTCGCTCCAAGCCATGCGGCGACCAGCCCGGACCTCGAATTCACCCAGCGTGTTCGACGAGCCGACAAACAGATAGTTGATTGCACTGACGCGCCCACGTTTCTCGTCGGGGGTCTCGATCTGGACCAGCGAAAAGCGAATGACGATGCTCACGGCGTCGGAAGCGCCAGGACAGCGAGCGCCAGCAAGGATACGCAAAAACGAGCGCTCGACAATCCGAAGACAATCGTTGCGACACCAAAAATCCCGACCACGGCGAACATCTTGTGGCCGATGTGCCGCTCGACTGGGTGACGAGACAAGATAATCGCGGTGATCAATGCGCCGACGGCGGGCGCCGAGCGCAACAGACCGAGGCCGATTGGTCCGACCGCCAGAATGTCGCGGGCGTAAACCGGGCAACAGCGCAGTGGCCCCGCCAAGAATCACCACGAACAGATCAAGCTGTGATGACGCCGAGAAGACGGCGCCGGCTGCGGATGTAGTGGAAACCGGCGAGAGCACGGACGCGAATGTCGGCGGTTCGCGGCGGCGTCGCGGCCGCGCCCTGTGACCAAAGTAACCAACGTGATCGAGCAGGCGAAGAAGATCAGGCAAACGAAGCCGATCAGCACTGGGCTGATCGCACAAATGAGTCCACCGAGCGCGCGGCCCGCAAATCACAGCGCGTCTGGTTCGCCGAAGTCCAGGCGGCAATCGCACGCGAGATCAAGGATGGTGGGACCAGAGTTCGGCGCAAGCGCATGCGCGGTCGGCATCTCGAACGCGCGTGCGCAACCGATGATGAACACCGCGGTGAACAACAGATTCCGGCCCAGCGTTTCGGTGAGCAGCGCTGTCGTGATCATGACGGCGGCCAGGCGCGTAAACGCAGTGCGCCGCGCGCACAATCGATCTGCGGTCATAGCGATCTGCCGCGTGGCCAGATCAGGAGCGTGAGCACCACCGCCGGTACGAATTGAATCAGTCCCACAAGGCCAAGATCGAACGCGCTGTTGGTGAGTTCGTAGATTTGCCAGCCGATCGTCAAAGCCAGCATCTGATAACCCATGGTCGAGGCGAGCCTCGCCAGCCAGAAGAGGACAAAGGGCCGCTGTTTGATGAGGCGCGCCGACGACGCGGTGGCGGAATTCATTCGGTCAGGATTTCGGGCGGTGCCGCATGTCTTCGTGAAAAATTTATTCAATGCGGCATTCGAAACGACACCGGCAAAACTGTCGAACTTGCCTTCTTTTGCGATCTGCTGGGCCGATTGTATGAAAGCATGCATCGCAACGCGCGACAGTGTTCCGCCGACGCTGATACGACGCACGCCGAGGTCGGCGAGATCGCCCACGGTAAAACCAAACGGCCCCGCGTTGAGAGAAATTGATCGGCTTCGGCGCGACGGCCTTGACCGTTGCTGCGATCTGCTCACGGGTTTTGATACCGGGCGAATACAGGCAATCGGCGCCGGCGTCGGCGAAAGCTTTCAATCGGCGGATGGTTTCGTCGAGATCCGGCCGGTTGCGGATGAATCCTTCCGTCCGCGCGGTCAGAACGACATCACCGCCCGCCTTGTCGATTGCGTCGCGCGCCGCGCGCACGCGTTTCACGGCGAGATCGAAGTCATAGAGCGGGTCTGCTTCGCGACCGGAGAAATCCTCGATCGACAATCCGGCGACGCCGGTATCGACACAGAGTTGAACATTTGCCGCCATCTCGTCGGGATCGTCGGCATAGCCATTTTCAAAATCGGCATTGACCGGCAGGTCCGCGGCCTCCGCGATTTCGCGGCAATGGTCCAGCACCATTGCGCGGGTCACATCGCCGTCGGAATACCCGTACGAGTGAGCGTAACCCGCGCTGGTGGTCGCCAGAGCCTTGAAACCCAGACCTTGCAGATACCGGGCGGTCCCGATGTTCCATGGGTTGGGAATGACGAAGCAGCCAGTCTGGTGCAATGCGCGAAATGTTCGGCGTTTTTCGGCGATAGTCATGGAATGGTCCTGGAAGCAGTGTGGGGCGACAATGCCTCCAACCCACATGCAATTGCAATGAGCCCGACTTTACGTCTGATTTCTGCCCTAGAGACTCGCGCGACGCGCCGCGATAAACACCCGAGCCGCCTCGATATTCCGACACTGAGTTGTGATCGACATGGCGCAGCATTTACTTTCCGTCGACGCGACGGCGCGCATCTGCGAATGCTTCGAGACCGCCTACGGTCCCCAGTGTCGAGGCACAACTGGTTCGTCCCGGTCCCTTTATTTCAGTGGTGTGTATCTCGGCGACGATCCTGATCCGAACATCCGCTTTCAGATCCTGCGCGATATCACTGGCCGGTTTGGCGGCGACTCCAACTGACCGGCCCACGTTGCTGGTTGCGAAGGCTCTGTTCCGGTTTGATTTTTGCTGTCTGATCGGCTGGAAGTGCCGCCTCAGCGACAAGGCGCCCCGCGGCCATGCCGCAAAAGGGCGGCCGCGCGCCCGGAGGACGGCAATCATGCTTCGTACTATCGCGGCCTTCGACCGCATCGGCGAGGAAAACGCCTTCGCGGTGCTGGCCCGCGCCAATCGCGCTTGTGGCGCAGGGCCGCGACATCATCAATCTCGGCATCGGCCAGCCCGATTTCCGCACGCCGGATTTCATCGTCGAGGCCGCGGTCAAGGCGCTGCGCGACGGCCACCACGGCTATACGCCCGCGAACGGCATCCCGCCGTTGCGCGAGGCGGTGGCTGCCGATCTCGCACAAGCGCTTCAAGGTCGAGGTCTCGCCCGACAGCGTGATGATCATGCCCGGCGGCAAGCCGACCATGTTCATGTCGATCCTGATGTTCGGCGAGCCGGGCGTCGGACATCCTCTATCCCGATCCCGGATTTCCGATCTACCGCTCGATGATCGAATTCACCGGCGCGCGAGCCGGTGCCGGTGCCGATCCGCGAGGAGAACGGCTTTGCGTTTTCGGCAGAGGAGACGCTGAAGCTGATCACGCCGCAGACGCGGCTGCTGATCCTCAACTCGCCGGCCAATCCGACCGGCGGCGTCACGCCGAAAGCCGAAGTCGACAAGCTCGTCGCCGGGCTTGGAGAAATGGCCCGGACGTCGCGATCATGTCCGACGAGATCTACGACCACATGGTCTATGACGGCGAGACGCATGTCTGCCTGCTGACCTATCCGTCGATCCGCGACCGGCTGATCCTGCTCAACGGCTGGTCGAAGACCTACGCGATGACCGGCTGGCGGCTCGGCTACGCGGTGTGGCCGGGCAAGCTCTACGACTATGCGCGCAAGCTCGCGGTTAACCTGCATTCCTGCGTCAACGCCTCGGCGCAATATGCCGGCCTTGCCGCGCTGAAAGGTCCGCAGGACGAGGTGCGCAAGATGGTCGCCGAGTTCGACAAGCGGCGAAAAGTCGTGGTCGAAGGGCTTGAACAAACTGCCGGGCGTCTCCTGCGCCGACGCCGAAGGGCGCGTTCTATGCGTTCCCGAACGTCAAGCGCACCGGCTGGAAGGCGAAGGCGCTGGCCATCGCGCTTCTGGAAGACGCCGGCGTCGCCATCATCGGCGGTCCGGATTTCGGCATTCTCGGCGAAGGCTACGTCCGGCTGTCCTATGCCAACTCGACCGGAGAATATCCTGAAGGCGCTCGAGCGCATGCGCGAATTTCTGGCGAACAGGAAGGCAGCTTAGTTTCAGTGTCAGGGAAGGGAGCCGCGATGCTCGACCGCACGTCCGCCAGACCGAGGTCTGTCCGAAGAGCAAAGAATGATGCGGCAGAGCTGCCGCGATTTCGTCGACGAGGTCGTCCTTCCGTTTATCAAGCAGAACTGGCAGCGCGAGTGGTCGATGGTCCCGGAAGACCGCCTGCCGCCGACGCATTCTGGAAGAGGCCGAGAAGATCGGCATCCGCACGCTGGGCGTGCCGGAGGAATATCGGCGGGGTCGAACTCGAACAAGGCACGGAGGTGCAGCACCTTCGCGATGATCGCCGAGGAGATCGCGCGCGGCGATTCCGGACTTGCCGACAAGCTGGTGCAGAACTGGAAGGTCTCTGTGCTGCTGCGCAAGTCTCGCGCCGCAACATCTGCAGGAAAAGTGGTTCCAGCGGCTCGTCGCCGATCCGCAGTTCCTGCTGGCGCACTGCCTCGACCGAGCCGCGCGGCGCCTCCGACCGCTGGCTGCCTTACAACGTGCCGGAAGCGGCCATGCAGACGCAGCGCGGTGAAGACAGAACGGCGACTGGGTCGATCAACGGCCGCAAGCAGTTCATCTCCAACGGCTACGACGCCGGCCTCTTCGTCGTCTATGCCAACACGAATCCGAAAGTCGGAATGTTGCAGGGCACCTCGTCGTTCCTGGTGCCGCGCGACACGCCAGGGCTTCACGGTCGCGCGCTGCAACGAGACGCTCGGCTGCCGCTTCATGAACAACGGCGAGACTGGTGTTCGAGGACATGTGCGTGCCGGACGATCATCTGCTGGTCGAGAACGACGCGCTCTGGGCACGGCCGGCGTCTATTTCCGCCCGGCAAGATCATCCAGGCGGCGAAGAATCTCGGCGTCGGCGTGCGCGCGCTTCGAGGCCACCGCCGACTACGTGCAGAACTACGTGCAGGGCGGCGCGTATCCTGATCAAGCATCAGGCGGTGGCGCTGCGGCTCGCCGACATGGCGACACGCATCGAGGCGGTGCGCGCGCTGCTCGATCGCGCCGTCGCAGGCGGTCGGACGACAACGCGCCCGGACGCCGAGGCGCTCTGTCAACATGGCCAAGATGTTCGCTTCCGAGGAAATCCATGAAGGTCGCCCAGCACGCCGTCGAGCTGCACGGCGGCAACGGCATCATGCTCGATTTCGGCGTTGAGAAAGTGCTGCGTGACGCGCGTCGATCTTCCTGCACATGGACGCAACCGTGGACATCTCCAAGTTCAAGATCATCAAAAACATGTTCCCCGAAACGGCCGGCAAATACGCCGGCCCCGAGGACTAGGTGACCCATCGTCGGGCCGCGCGACGACGACATTCCACGGAGTATATGGCTCCGGGCGCGCGGTTGTAACGACAGTCGAGATGCTGTTCAAAGGACTTCGGCTGAAGCCGCAACCGTCAGCGTCGCATCGTGAAGTGGAAGCCCACCAGCACGATCAGCATGCCGACGAATTGCGCGAGGCTCGGCACCACGCCGAGCGCGAGGAATCCGATAATCGCCCCGAACACTGGCACCAGCGCCGGAAACGTGGCGGCGCGGCCGCCTCCAAGCGCGATGACGGCGTGCGCGAACAGATAGATCGGCAGTGATCCGGCAAGCCCGCCCTGTACGACAGCCTGCAGAAGATTTTCGAACCAGCCGTGCTGCGCCAGCGCGCTGATGCCATAAATGAACAGATAAATCGGCGCGAATACGATCAGCGAAACGAGCGCCGACCGCCTTGACGGCGCGCGTGCCCGGCACATTCCAAAGCCGGAGCAGGGTTCCGAACGTCGCCCAGAACAGGCCGGCGGTCGCAAACAGGAGATCGCCACCGACGCCGGCACCTGCCGATCGTCGCGAGCGACTCCGCGCCGAACACCAAGAAGGCCGACGACGATAATTGTCGCCGCCGATGATGCGTTGAAAGGTCGCCTTCTCGTGAAGAATCAGTGAAGCGAGGACCAACCCGACAGCGCCGCGCATGCCGGCTGGATCGTGGTGCCGTGGCCAAGCGGCACAAGAATGAAGCCGCTGTATGCGAGCAAAGACTGCGGCGGACCCGACAGGACGCTCATCACAAAGCCGCGGCCCCAGCCAACGCCGTCGAGGTCGCGCAGGCCGTCGCGCACAACATGCGGCAGCATCAGAAGTCCCGACCAGAAGAAGCGGTGAAATGCGAGATCAGCCGGTGAAAAACCGCACCTGGATCCCGTGCTTTGCGACGACGAAGCCGCCGGCCCACGCCAGCGCCGCCAGCGTGCCGCACACAATGCCGATGATCATCGTCGGCCTATGCATCGTCTCGGGCGTTGTCATGCGATCCATCGGGCTCGACGCGGGCAGGGTGACTTTCGATACGGCTGATACTCTAGGATCGCCCGCGAAGTCCATTTGCCAATCGACAACACTCACTTCATCGGGATGGAAAGCTCATGGCGAAGTCGCGTAAAGTCATCATTACCTGCGCTGTCACCGGGTCGATCCACACGCCCTCGATGTCGCCGCACCTTCCGGTGACCGCTCAGGAGATCGCCGACGCCGCCATCGGCGCAGCGGAAGCGGGCGCCGCGATCGTGCACCTGCACGCCCGCAATCCGCAGGACGGCCGGCCCGACCAGACGCCGGAGGCGTTCGCTCCCTTCCTGAAGGTGATCAAGCAGCGCTCCAACGTCGTGGTGAACATCACCACCGGCGGCGCGCCGACGATGACGGCGGAGGAGCGCGTGCGCCCGGCCGCAACCTTCAAGCCGGAAGTTGCCTCGCTCAACATGGGCACGATGAACTTCGGCCTCTACCCGATGATCCCGCGCTACAAGGGAAGTTCAAATACGATTGGGAGGAGCCGTATCTCGAGAATTCGCAAGAAGGGCATGTTCAAGAACACCTTCGCCGACATCGAGTACATTCTGACCACCTGCGCCGGAAACGGCACCCGTTTCGAGATCGAGTGCTATGACATCGGTCATCTCTACACGCTGCGGCATTTCCTCGATCGCGGCCTGGTGAAGCCGCCGCTGTTCGTGCAGTCGGTGTTCGGCATCCTCGGCGGGATCGGGGCGCATCCCGAGGACGTCATGATGATGAAGCGCACCGCCGATCGCCTTCTTGGCGACAACTATCACTGGTCGGTGCTCGGCGCGGGCGCCAACCAGATGCGGGTCGCAGCCATGGCCGCCGCAATGGGCGGCAACGTCCGCGTCGGCATGGAGGATTCCCTCTGGATCGGCGCCGGCAAGCTTGCCGAGTCCAACGCCCAGCAGGTCACGCAGGTGCGCAAGATCCTGGAGGGTCTCGGGCTCGAGATCGCGACATCTGACGAAGCGCGCGAGATCCTCTCGCTCAAGGGCGGCGACAAGGTGGCGTTTTGAGCGTCTGTTGAGCAGCGGCAACGTTTCCGGTTGCCCTTATGGACGCGAGACCTTCCTATAGCGGAAGGGAGAATCGCGCAATGGGCTCGCTCGACGCCGTCAGCCTCGCCATATTGCTCGGCAGTTTGCTGGTCCTGACCGGGATCCTGTCGAGCCTTATCGCGTTGCGTTTCGGCGCGCCCCTGCTGCTGGTCTTTCTTGTGGTCGGCATGCTGGCGGGCGAAGGCGGGCCGGGCGGCATCAAATTCGACGACGTTGGCATCGCCTACACGGTCGGTTCCGTCGCACTGGCGTTGATCCTGTTCGATGGCGGACTTCGCACGCGCTTCGCAAGCCTGCGCAACGTGCTGGGCCCGGCGGTGACGCTAGCCACCGTGGGCGTACCTGATCACGACTTTGCTCACCGCTCCGGTTGCAAAGCTCGTACTCGGTATCGGCTGGATCAGGCGCTGCTGATCGGGGCGATCGTGAGCTCGACCGACGCGGCGGCGGTCTTCTTCCTGATCAACGCCCGCGGCCTGCGGCTGCGGCCGCGTGTTCGTGCCGTCCTTGAAGTTGAGTCGGGCACCAACGATCCCTTCGCGATATTTCTCGCGCTCCTGCTGGTCGAGATCCTGCTGGTCGGGCAGCAAGGCTGGTCGCATGCGCTGGTGACCTTGCTGCGCGATGCGGTTTTTGGCTGCGTCATCGGCTTCGCCGGCGGTCAGATCATAACCCTCGTGCTCAATCGGCTGGCCTTGGCGCAAGGCCTGCACGCGCCATTCGTGGCGGTGAGCGCGCTGGTTGTCTTTGCCTTCGCCAAACGCGGTGCACGCGTCAGGCTTTCTCGCGGTCTATCTTGCTGGCCTGGTGGTCGGCAACAAGCAGACGCGAGCACACAACTCGGTGGTCGTGTTCCTCGATGCCGTTACATGGCTCGCGCAGATCGTGATGTTCGTCCTGCTCGGGTTGCTGGCGTGGCCGCATCGGCTTGCCGGAGACTTTGTTCGGCGCGATCGCTATCGCAGTGGTGCTGATGGTGATCGCGCGTCCCGCCGCAGTGTTCCTGTGCCTTGCACCGTTCAAATTTCACTTCAACGAGAGGGTGTTCATATCCTGGGTTGGCCTACGCGGCGCGGTCGGCATCTTTCTCGGCCTCGATCCCGCTGCTGGTCGGCGTGCCTGGATGCGCATCTTTATTTCGACGTTGCCTTAGTCGTCGTCGCTGCTGTCGTTGCTGGTGCAAGGCTGGACCGTGGCACTGGCCGCGCGCAAGTTCGATATTGCATTCACGCGCGCCGATCCGATGCCGCGTCGCGATCGAACTGGATCTGCCCGGCCAGTTGGCGCGCGAGATTGTCGGATACCCAGTGCCGCCAAACAGTCCATTTCTCCGGCGCGGGCTGATACCAAACTGGGCGCGCCCGACTCTGGTCATCCGCAAGAGGAAATTCTGACGCCGGCCGAGGCGGAACCCGTTCGCGAGGGTGACTACATCTATCTTCTGGCACCGCCGGAAAGGCGCAGGCTCTCGATCGCTTCTTTGTGAGGATGCCGCCGCCGGCGTTGCCAGATCCCCGCCTCGCTGAGCGACTTCTTCGTGCCGGGAACGGCGACGCTGGGCGCGCTCGCCGATATCTATGGGCTGCAAGTTGCAGCCGATCATACGGACGTGACGCTTGCCGACTATTTCAGCGAGCTGCTCCGGCGGAAGCCTAAGAAGGGCGACATCGTCGCGCTTGGGTCCGATCGCGTTGCTGGCGTACAAGGTCGACAACAGCGTCGGTGACGACGGTTGGACTAAGGCTCGACAGAGCCGGAAGGGCAGGAGTGGCGACCTGGTCGGTCGCGCTAAGACGCTGTGGACCCAGAGTTCAGAAATATCTCGGCTAGAACGCGCGCGTCGTGACAGCGATGGCATGTGTTGCACGAGCCAGGCGCCGCCGAACAATACTGCGGTCCAGAACAGGTCGCCGAGCACGGTCTTGTCGAGGAACGGCAGCGCTGCGATGTAGCACTGCGTCAGACCCTGCCAGGTGAGCGGATACATGCCGCTGAAGGCCCAGACCGCGCCATTGGACAGCAAGAAGAACGCAAGCGAGCAGGCCACCATCGTGCCGGCGACCGGCAGAACGCCGCGCCAGCGGCGCGTGGCAGATGCCGGCCAGCGCCGGGATCGAAATCGCCACAAAACCGATGAACGTGATGCGCCAGTCCTCGTTCGGCAGCGCCATGTCGCTCAACGCCATGGCGAGCAGCGGCACGATCGACCGCGCAGCGCCGGAATGCGCAAATAGCGCGCCGCGAAGCAGACCGCTCGCCGCGACGGGCAGGAAGCCGGGCGCGTGCGGCAGAAGGCGCGCAGCGACGTTGAAGGCGACTAGAAATGCCACCAGGAGCAAATCCATCCACAGATCGGCGCGGGTCTTGTTCGGTTTGCATTTTCTTCAAGTGTCCTGTGCGTTCGCTTCGGGACTTCATAGCACAATCGGCTTCGATATTTCCTACCCTTGGCGTCGCGCCTTTGGCCCAGTCGGAGATGATTCCCGGCCAGTTGATCGAGCCCGTCGGTGAGTGCCGCCGGCCCCGGCTGGAGAATCAGCGTGGATTTGATCTCGCGCAGCCAGCCGCCGCTCGACGGCGGGGACATCGGAAAAACCCGGACGCGCCGTCAACTTTGGCCGGCACAAATTTCTTTCCGCACCAGGATCCGACGATGATGTCCGGCTGCGCGGCGCGACGACGTCGTCGGCCGTACACGATGCGATCCTTGGCGTTCTTGCACGCGGCAAGCTGCGGGAATACCTCGATGCCGCCCGCGGCTTCGATCAGTTCCGATACCCAGGCGATACCGGAAATCATCGGCTCATCCCACTCTTCGAAATAAACGCGTGGCCGGTGCGTCAGCCGAAGCGCGCGCTCGTGTACGGCATCGACGTGCGCGGCGAGCGAACTTGTCAGCGCCTCGGCCTTGTCCGTTGCTCCGACCAGCGCGCCGAGCGTGCGGATCATGTCGAAGATTCCGGCGACGTCACGCTGGTTGAAGGCGTGCACTGCAATGTTATTGCGGATCAGCTCGGCGACAATATCGGCCTGCAGATCGGAGAATGTGAGGACCAGATCGGGCTTGAGCGCGAGGATCTTCGGAACATCGGCGGAGATAAACGCCGAGACGCGCGGCTTCTCGCGGCGAACTTGCGGCAGGCCGCACCGCATAGCCTGACACGCCGACAATGCGATGGTCCTCGCCGAGGAGATACAAGCGTCTCGACGGTTTCCTCGGTCAGGCAGACGATCTCGCTCAGGAGGGAACATGCCCTAGGCAAGCATATCGACCTGTGCTGCGTCGAGGCGTTCAACACCGCCTGTTGCCGTGACTTTTCCGTCGTCGAGCCACACCACGCGACTGGCGATGAGTTTCACCTCTGTAGCGTTGTGGCTGACATAGATCATCGGCACCCGCGCTATCGTCGCGCAGCCGCTCGAGGTAGGGCAGGATGTCGCGCTTGCGCGCGGCGTCGAGCGAGGCAAGCGGCTCGTCGAGCAGCAGGAGACGCGGTTGCATAAGCAGCGCGCGGCCGACGGCGATGCGCTGGCGCTCGCCGCCCGAGAGCTTGCCCGGCCGGCGGTCGAGCAAATGGCCGATGTCGAGCAACTCAGCCACGTGCTTGAACGCCGCTGGGTCGTGACTTATGGCCACCGATCCAGCGCCCGTACTCGAGATTGCGCCTGACCGTGAAGTGCGGGAAACAGGCGGCCTTCCTGAAAAACATAGCCGATGCGACGGCGCCAGGCGGGACATCGATTGCCAGCGGCACTGTCGAACAACACTTCGCCGTCGATCTCACACACGACCGCGGTCCGGCCTCATGAGGCCGGCAATCATGTTGATCAAACTGGTTTTCCCGCGCCCGATGGTCCGAACAAGGCCGTGGCCCGGCTTTCGCTCGTGAACGCGACATTCAGCGCGAATTCGCCGAGGTGCTTTTCCACCTGCACGGCCAGCATGGTCACGCCCCGTGCAGGCGCGCGGTCGCGCGTTCGAGCGAGCCATTCCGAGGAGAGCAACGCTGCAAAGCAGATGACAACGGAAATGAAAACAAGCTTGAGCGCATCACGCGTCGCCGCCCGGCACCTGGATCAGGCTGTAGATCGCAGCCGAAATCGTCTGCGTCTCGCCCGGAATGTTTGACACGAAGGTGATAGTGGCGCCGAACTCGCCGAGCGCCGTGCGAAGGCGAGCATCATTCCGGCGATAATTCCGGGCAGCGCCAGCGGCAATGTCACCGTCATGAAAGTCCAGCCACGGTTCGCACCCAGCGTGGCTGCCGCGTCCTCCAATTTGCGATCGATGGCTTCGATCGACAGCCTGATCGCCCGCACCAACAACGGAAACGCCATAACGCCGCAGGCAAGCGCCGCACCGGTCCAGCGGAACGAGAACACGATGCCGAAATGATCGGCAAGGAAGGCGCCGAGCGGCGCCTTCCGGCCGAGGCTAGATCAACAGCAGATAGCCGGTCACGACCGGCGGCAGCACGAGGGGCAGGTGCACCACGGCATCGAGCAAGGATTTACCCCAGAACGATCCTCGCGCCAGCAGCATTGCAATGATGATGCCGAACGGGAGCGCGACCACGGTTGAAATCGCGGCGACCCGCAGCGACAGCGCCACCGCGGTCCAGTCCTGAGGTGAAAGGTCGAACACGCGCCGTTGATACCGCCTACGATACCGGTTTGATCAGGTAGCTGAACCCGTAGCGTTCGAACACCGATCTGGCAGCCGAGCTGCGCAGAGAAATTGAAATATTGACCGACAGCAGGCTTCTTCGTGCTGGACGTTGCGGCCACCGGATAGGTGACCGGCGGATACGAGCTATCGGGGAAGACGCCGATCGTCTTTACCTTGGGTTCGATTTTTGCGTCGGTCTCATAGACGATCGCCGACCGGCGTTTCGCCGCGCGCGACGAGGCAAGGGTCGCCCGCACGTTTTCGGCCTGCGCGAGCTTTGGCTCGGCCGCAGCCCAGGCTCCCAGCTTTTCGAGCGCCGCTTTTGCGTAAAGGCCGGCAGGAACGGCTTTCACGTCGGCAACCGCGATGCGGCTGTCACCGGCGAGTTTCGCGAGATCAGAATCCCTCGGCGATGGTCACGTTGCTCGGTTTGGAATCCGCTGGCGCGATCAGGACCAGCTTGTTGCCGAGCAGATTGACGCGGGTGTTCGGGTCGATCAGCTTGCGCTCGGCCGCATAGTCCATCCAGCGCAGGTCGGCCGAGATAAATACATCGGCAGGAGCTCCCTGCTCGATCTGCTTCGCCAGCGCGGAGCTTGCCTCGTAGCTCGTGACCACCTTGACGCCGGTGGCCTTGGTGAAAGCGGCATTCGCGTCGTCGAGCGCATTCTTGAGCGACGCTGCCGCAAAGACCGTGATCTGTTCCTGTGCGATCAGCGGTTGCGGCGTGCCTGCGAAGGGCGCAGAGCAAGGCCAGATAGGCAAATACTCGTGCAAGCATGGCGGTTCTCCTGCGGCGCCAAATGGACGCCGGGCGTGGGCCTGAAATTGGACTCTAGACCGGAACCGCCGTTCCGAGTGCAGGCGGCGCACGCACGGTGCGCCGCAACGTCTGTGAGCCTAGCAAGTCCTGCCGACCGGGGTAAAGTCCGGCGTCGGAATTGAGGAAGACAATGCGCGGTAGCGCACCCGTTGAGGGCGAGTTTGACTACATCATAGTGGGCGCCGGCTCGGCCGGCTGTGTGCTGGCCAACCGACTTGTCGGCCGATCCCACAAAGCGCGTGCTGCTGTTGGAAGCGGGCGGCAAGGACAACTGGATCTGGTTTCACATTCCGGTTGGATATCTGTTCGCCATCGGCAATCCGCGCGCCGACTGGCTGCTAAAGACCGAGCCGGAGCCCGGTCTCAACGGCCGCAGCCTCAACTATCCGCGCGGAAAGGTCGTCGGCGGGTCTTCGGCAATCAATGGCATGATCTACATGCTCGGCCAGGCCGGCGACTACGACCACTGGCGTCAGCTCGGACTACCCGGCTGGTCGTGGGATGACGTGCGGCCTTACTTTCGCAAACACGTCGATCACTTCCTGAAAGAGCGATCATCACGCTACTGGCGGCGAATGGCGTGTCGAATATCCGCGACTGACCTGGGAAATTCTCGACGCGTTTCGTGCGGCGGCAAATCAATACGGAATACCGACCGTCGAAGACTTCAATACCGGCGACAACGACGGCATTTGCTATTTTCACGTCAATCAGAAGCGCGGCCGGCGATGGTCCGCGGCGCGTGGCTTCCTGAAGCCCGTACTGCATCGAACAAATCTCCGCCTCGAAACAGGCTGTCTCGTCGAAGGACTTGAACTGGACGGAAAGCGCGCGGTGGGCGTGCGCTGGCGGCAAGGCGGAGAACTGCGCAGTGCTCGATGCCGCGGTGAGGTCATCCTCGCCGCCGGCGCGATCGGCTCTCCGCACATCATGATGCTTTCAGGCATCGGGCCCGGCCGCGCAGCTGTCGCAGTTCGGCGATTCCGGTCACACTCGACAAGCCGGGGTGGGCGCCAATCTGCACGATCACCTGCAATTGCGCATGATCTTCAAGGTTTCCGGCGTCAAAACGCTGAATGAAACCTACGCCTCACTGTTCAATCGGCTTGGCATGGGCGTCAACTATGCGCTGCGCCGGCGCGGGCCGATGACCATGGCGCCGTCGCAGCTTGGCGCTTTTACGAAATCCGATCCATCGCAAAGCACCGCCAACATTCAGTATCACGTGCAGCCGCTTGTCGCTCGACAAGTTCGGTGAGCCGCTTGCATCCGTTTCCGGCCTTTACGGCAAGCGTCGCCAATGTACGCCCGACCAGCCGGGGCGCGCTCACGCTCAAATCGAAAGACCCCTCACAGGCGCCGGCGATAAGCCCGAACTATCTGACAACGCCCGAAGACCGGCGCGTTGCCGCCGATTCAATCCGCGTAACGCGGGAGATCGTCGCGCAGCCGGCATTGCAGAAATATTCGCCCATCGAATATCTGCCGGGGCGCAAGTTCGCAGCGATGACGAAGCTGAGCTGTTCAAGGCCGCCGGCGATATCGGCACGACCATATTTCACCCGGTCGGCACCGCGCCGAATGGGTCGCGACGACGACTCGCGGGCCGTGGTGGATGCACGTTTGCGCGTCATAGGCATTGATCGCCTGCGCGTCGTGGATGCCTCGGTGATGCCGTCAATTACGTCCGGCAACACCAACTCGCCGACAATGATGATTGCGGAAAAGGGTGCGGCGATGATTTTGGAGGACCAAAAGGTCTATAATTGAACCGCGGATTAATGAAGGGGTGTCACGAATCTCGTGGAACAGATCAAGGGGATCCTGCTGCAACCGAAGTCGGAGTGGGGCGCCATCGAAGGCGAACCGGGAAGTGCCGGTTATCTGATTCCCGAAGTATGTCGCGTTTGTCGCTGCGATCCCAGCGGTCTGCACGTTTATCGGCACGTCGCTGATCGGATCGGTGGATATCGGATGGGCATCGGCCTCGGTCTGGCACGCGCCGTGGTCGTCTATGTCCTGTCGCTGGTCGGCGTGTTTGTCGTGGCCTACATCATTGATTTTCTGGCCGGCACGTTCGGCGCGCGAAAAGCCCCGACAACGCGATGAGGGTGTCGGCCTACTCGCCGACCGCCGCCTGGGTTGCGGGGGTATTCAACATCATTCCGGCGCTGTCCTTCCTGGGTATACTCGGCCTGTACAGCCTCTATTTGCTTTACACCGGCATTGCCGCCGTCATGAAGCCGCCGGCGGACAAGGCATTGGTCTACACCATCGCCGTCATCGTCTGCGCGATCATCGTGTGGATTATTATTTTCGGGATCGTGGCGCTGTTATTCGGCTTGTAGCGCCGATCAGGGCAATGCCTTGAGGTGGCGGATCGGGCGGCCGGGCGCGATGGCCTGCGCCGCCGCGACGATGGCATTGGCGTCGATGCCGTAGTGCCGATAGAGGTCGGCGAGCGAGCCGGTCTGTCCGAAATGCTCGACGCCCAATGCCGCGCGTCCGGTGGCCACGCGACGGCACCAAGCCAGGCCAGCGTGGCAGGATGTCCGTCGAGCACCGTAACGACGCCGCAATGCGGCGGCACGTCCGCGAGCAGTCGCTCGATATGCGAGCGCGCATGTACCAAGCCACGCTCGCGCGCGCGTTGCGCGGCGGTCCAGCCCGCATTGAGCCGGTCGGCCGAAGTGATCGCCAGCAGTCCGACATCGCGACGGTCTTCCGCCATCAGGCCGACGGCCTCGATCGCTTCCGGCGCGACCGCGCCGGTGTAAGCCACGACGACCTGGCAATTCGGGCCCGGCTTACGCTGCCAATAGGCGCCGTCGACGATTTGCTGTTCGCAGCTCCGGAGTCATCCGCTCGCTTAATCTGGTCGATCGGCCGCGTCGACAGGCGTAGATAAATCGAGCCTCCGGTCTCATCGCGAAGCCAAGTTGCGCTCGGAAGGCGCCGCCTCTCCATCCTTCTGCATATAGGAGAACGCCCAGGCCATGATGGCGCGCGAGTTCGTCGACATAGGCCGGCTCGAAACTGGCGAGCCCGTCCTGTGCCAGTCCGATCAGCGGCTCGGCGATCGACTGATGCGCGCCGCCCTCGCCGGCGAGCGTGATGCCTGACGGCGTCGCCACAATCATGAAGCGGGCGTCCTGGTAGCAGGCATAGTTGAGCGCATCGAGGCCGCGCGCAATGAAGGGGTCGTACAGCGTGCCGATCGGCAACAGACGTTCGCCATTGATCGTATGCGACAGACCGAGCGCCGACAGCAGAATGAACAGATTCATTTCGGCGATGCCGAGCTCGATGTGCTGTCCCTTGGGCGAGAACTCCCAATTGAAGGTCGACGGGATGCGCTCGCTCTTGAACGTGTCGGCCATGGCCTGACGCGCGAACAGTCCGCGCCGGTTCACCCAAGGTCCGAGATTGGTCGACACGGTTACGTCAGGCGACGTGGTGACGATGTGGCGTGCGAAATCGCTTTCGCTGCGACTGATCTCGTTGAGGATGGCGCCGAAGCCGGTTTGCGTCGACATGACCGGCTGGATCGTAACGGGAAGGCTTTCCGGTACCTGCGAGCGTCGGAGCATTGAGGCGCCGCGCAATAGCGGCTGCGAACGGGACACGGTCGAGGAACGACTGCAGTTGCTGCGCCGGCGGCGCCAGCCCTTCGAATTTTTCCCACTCGTGACCCGGCCGAACGCCCATCGCCTGACGAAACGTCTCCATCTGCTGCGGCGTCATGAGGCCGGCATGGTTGTCCTTGTGTCCGGCAAACGGCAGCCCGAAGCCCTTCACCGTGTAGCAGATGAAGCAGGTCGGTCTCTCGGATCAGCGGTATGGAATGCGTTCAGCACGGATGGCAGATCGTGCCCGCCGAGATTGTTCATCAGGGCCGCGAGTTCGTCATCGCTGCGCTTTTCGATCAGTCTGCTGACGTTGCCCTGATCGCCGATTTCGTCGTTCAGCCGCTTTCGCCACGCTGCGCCACCCGCAAATACGAGCGCAGAATAGAGCTGGTTGGGGCAGCTATCGATCCACTTCCTGAGGGTTTCGCCGCCCGGCTCTTTGAAGGCGGCCTCCTGCAACGAACCATATTTGAGAATGACGACATTCCAGCCGAAATTGGTGAAGAGCTGTTCGTAGCGAGCCCACAGCCCTTCGCGCACCACGGCATCGAGACTTTGCCGGTTGTAGTCGATGATCCACCAGCAATTGCGCAGGCCCTGCTTCCAGCCTTCGAGCAGCGCTTCGAAGATATTGCCTTCGTCCAGTTCGGCGTCGCCGACCAGAGCGACCATGCGACCTTCCGGCCGGTCCAAACCCCAGCCGTGAGCGCGCACGTAGTCCTGCGTCAACGAGGAGAATAGCGTCTGGGCAACGCCAAGGCCGACCGAACCGGTGGAAAAATCCACATCGTCGGCATCCTTCGTGCGCGATGGATAGCTCTGCGCGCCCTTGTAGCCGCGGAAAGCTTCAAGTCGCCCGCGTGTCTGCTTGCCGAGCAAATATTGGATGGCGTGAAAGATCGGACTGGCATGCGGCTTCACCGCGACGCGGTCCTGCGGGCGCAACACATCGAAATAGAGTGCGGTCATGATGGTGGCGAGCGAAGCGCTTGAGGCCTGATGCCCGCCGACTTTCAGACCGTCTGCATTCTCTCGCAGGTGATTGGCATTGTGGATCATCCAGCTTGCGAGCCACAGCACCTTGCGCTCAAGTGCGCCAAGCATCTTGAGCGCATCAGGACCTCGTCGAGCTGGATTTTGTCGTGCTCATGGGCGCCTCGCCCCGATCAGCGCTTGTCGTTGGCGAGATTTGTTTTATTGGCGGGCGCCTCAAGGACGGTTTTGCAGGCGGGCGGGAGATCGGAAAGCATCATCGGCTTCGCGGGCTTGCCCGGCGCACCGATCGACGGACGCAGCACCTTGTCCGATAACCAGTGATTGAGCTCCTTCGCGCTGCAGCCATCGTCTCCGGGTACCGGCGGTTTGCGCGCGGCAATTTGGCGAATCCGCGGGACACTTCAGACGCACATGGATGTGATCGTGATGTTTGTACCAGGGGCGGACTTTTGCCAGCCAGTCGTGAGGCTGCTTTGCTTCGACGCGGCAGAGCTCTTTCTTGATGACAGCGTTCACCAGCACGCGTTCGACTTCCGGCTGCTGCGCGGCGGTCTTGATGAAGGCGATATGCTGCGGTGTCCACGTTTTCGAATTGAGATGCTTCCAGTCGTCGGACACGAGACTGGGAGCTGAAATGGTATCGCGCTCTTCCTTGCTCAAAACGCGATCCGGCATCGGCATGAACCAGATGTCGACATCAAGCCCGGTCTGGTGGCTGGCGTGATCTGAGGGCGACGGCCCGCCGCGCGGTTGGGCCAGGTCGCCGACCAGGATACCGTTCCAGCCGGTGGCTTTGGTGGCAAGTGGAGCGAATTTTTCAAGGAAGTGAATCAGGCTGGGATGCCCCCAATTGCGGTTACGCGACAACCGCATGACCTGCCAGTTCTCGCCGCTGACCGGGAATTCGACACCGCCGGCAAGACAGCCGCGCGGATAGTAGCCGATCGACACGGCCTTACCGATTGAGGGGAGTTGCACTCCGCCAAAAAGCTGCTTGGCCGACAGAGTTTTCTCTTTCTGAGTCTGTTCTTTTTGCTCGTCCTGGGATTGCTCTTTCGATTCCCCGCGCTGGCCGGCTTCGGCGGCGGCAAAGGTGCCGGCGCGGCCGCCGCCTTCGTTTTCGCCAAAGTCACGCCGCCGCTGGCGGCGAGCGCGCCTGCGACAATTGCGACAGACAGAACGAATGGGGTCACGATTCGTGCGAACATGACGTCTCCCGTCTACCGTTTTCGCCACCGCCTGTCAGGTTAATTATACGAGTGTACATTTGTAGAGGCACAGGTTCCATTGTACGACAGTTGCTGCAAGCAAAACCGATGGACCTGACCCAAAGCGTTTTTGTCCAAATTAGTGAACTTGTGCCATCACGGGTGCAGTTCGCGTAACGGAGGGCAGCCCTTGTCGCGTATCGTTCTTCCTCTCTCTTCTCTTCGCCGTCATTCTAATATTTTCTAGCGCGCCGGCTCAGTCCGGAATTGTCGTCACGGTCGACAAAACAGCACAGCGGCTGACGGTCGAGGTGGACGGCGCCGGCCGCTACAAATGGCCGGTATCGACTGGACGCTGGGGCTACAGCACGCCGAACGGCGGCTACCGTCCGCAGCGTCTGGCGCGGAAATGGTTTTCCCGCAAATACGACTGGGCGCCGATGCCGTATTCGATCTTCTTCAATGAAGGCTATGCGATCCACGGCAGCTATGAGGTCTCGCGTTTGGGCAGACCTGCGTCGCATGGCTGCATTCGTCTGTCTCCTTCAAATGCCGCCGTGTTATTCGCGCTAGTCAAGGATCGTACCGACGACACGCGCATCGTCGTTACCGGCGAAGCGCCGGTCCAGCAGGTACGCGAGCGCGAGGAGGGTTGGCAAGGTTACCAAAGCCAGCCCTATGAAGGTATTTTTAGCAACTCCTGGGATGGCAACCGCTCGCGCTCGTACTGGCAGTGGCGATAGTGGCGCGATTGTCTAGACGTCGACCTTCAACGCGGCGATGAACGCTTCCTGCGGAATGTCGACCTTGCCGAATTGGCGCATGCGCTTTTGCCTTCCTTCTGCTTGTCCAGAAGCTTGCGTTTGCGCGTGGCATCGCCGCCATAGCATTTGGCGGTGACATCCTTGCGGAAGGCGCGCACGGTCTCGCGCGCGATGATCTTGCCGCCGATTGCGGCCTGTATCGGCACCTGGAACATGTGCGGCGGAATGAGCTCTTTGAGCTTTTCCGCCATGGCGCGGCCGCGCGATTCGGCGCGCGTGCGATGAACCAGCATCGCCAGCGCATCGACCGGGTCGCCATTGACCAGCATCTGCAATTTCACCAGGTCGGCCACGCGGTAGTCGGTGAGGTGATAGTCAAACGAGGCATAGCCGCGCGATACCGATTTGAGCCGGTCGTAGAAGTCAAACACCACTTCGTTGAGCGGAAGGTCGTATTTCACCATTGCGCGGTTGCCCACATAAGTGAGCTCTTTCTGCTCGCCGCGGCGGTCCTGGCAGAGTTTGAGTACCGCGCCGAGATATTCGTCCGGCGTCAGAATCGTCGCCTCGATCCACGGCTCCTCGCATTTCCAGGATTTGCGTCGGGTCCGGCATGTCCACCGGATTATGAATTTCGAGCGCGCTGCCGTTGCGGAGCGCCATCTTGTAAATGACCGAAGGCGCGGTCGCGATGAGGTCGAGATTGAACTCACGAGCCAGCCGTTCCTGGATGATCTCCAGGTGCAGCAGACCGAGGAAACCGCAGCGGAAGCCGAAGCCAAGCGCGGCCGAAGTCTCCATCTCGTAGGTGAAGCTGGCATCGTTGAGCCGTAGCCGGCCCATGGCCGCGCGCAAGTCCTCGAACTGCGCCGCGTCGACCGGGAACAGACCGCAGAATACGACCGGGATCGCCGGCCTGAAGCCGGGTAGCGGCTCGTCCACTGGATTGCGCTCGTCGGTGATGGTGTCGCCAACGCGGGTGTCGGCCACTTCCTTGATCGACGCGGTCGAGCATCCCGATCTCGCCGGGGCCAAGCTCGTCGACTTGCGCGAGCTTGGGCGTAAACACGCCGACGCGATCAACCTCATAGGCGGCGTCGATGCCGATCATGCGGATGCGCTGGCCCTTCTTGAGCACGCCATCGACGACGCGCACGAGCACGACCACGCCGAGATAGAGGTCGTACCAGCTATCGACCAGCAAGCGCCTTTAGTGGGGCGTCGCGGTCGCCCTTCGGCGGCGGCAGTCTGGTAACGATGGCTTCCAGAACTTCCGGGACGTTCAGGCCGGTCTTGGCGGAAATCTCGATGGCATTGCTGGCATCGAGCCCGATCACATCCTCAATCTGTTGCTTGCACCTTGGCTGGCTCAGCGGCGGGCAGATCGACCTTGTTGAGCACCGGCACGATCTCGTGGCCGTTATCGATCGCCTGGTAGACATTGGCGAGCGTCTGGGCTTCGACCCCTGGCTCGCATCCACCACCAGCAGGGACCCTCGCAGGCCGCGAGCGAACGGTTCACCTCATAGGCGAAATCGACGTGGCCTGGCGTGTCGATCAGATTGAGCACGTAGTTCTTGCCGTCGCGCGCCTTGTAGTTGAGGCGCACCGTTTGCGCCTTGATGGTAATTCCGCGTTCGCGCTCGATATCCATGGAATCGAGCACCTGGTCCTTCATCTCACGCGCCTCCAGACCGCCGGTGAGCTGGATCAGCCGGTCGGCGAGCGTCGACTTGCCATGGTCGATATGCGCGACAATGGAGAAATTGCGGATGTTCTGAATCGGCGACGTCGTCATGGCGGCGAGATAACACCGGGATTGGGGGCCTTCAAGTTGGCGTGCCCGGACTTCGCCCGGACATGCCTTTTTGGGAGACGCAAGTGCTGTCCCAAGCGAGATGGCCGGGACGAGCCCGGCCATGAGAACGCTGAGAACCGAGTAAGGCTCAGTAACGGTAGTGATCACTCTTGAATGGACCAGCTTGCGACACGCCAATGTAGTCGGCCTGATCGGGACGCAGTTCGGTCAGCTTCACGCCGATCTTGGCAAGATGCAGCCGCGCGCACCTTTTCGTCCAGCGACTTCGGCAGCACATAGACCTTCTTCTCGTACTTGCCTTGGTTGGCGAACAGCTCGATCTGCGCCAGCGTCTGGTTGGTAAACGATGCCGACATGACGAAGCTTGGATGACCCATGGCGTTGCCGAGGTTCACCAACCGGCCTTCCGACAACAAGATGATGCGGTGGCGATCGGGGAATTCGATCTCATCGACCTGCGGCTTGATGTTCGTCCACTTCAAGTTCTTCAGATGCGCGACCTGGATCTCGTTGTCGAAGTGGCCGATGTTGCAGACAATGGCGCGATCCTTCATCTTCCGCATGTGGTCGATGGTGATGATGTCCTTGTTGCCGGTCGCGGTGACGAAGATGTCGGCGATCGGCGCGGCGTCTTCCATCGTCACAACCTGATAGCCTTCCATCGCCGCCTGAAGCGCGCAGATCGGATCGATTTCCGACACCATCACGCGGCAGCCGGCCTGGCGCAGCGAGGCGGCCGAGCCCTTGCCGACGTCCCCGAAGCCCGCGACCATCGCCACTTTGCCCGACATCATGACGTCGGTGCCGCGACGGATGCCGTCGACGAGTGACTCGCGGCAGCCATAGAGATTGTCGAACTTTGACTTGGTGACGCTGTCGTTCACGTTGATTGCTGGAAACAGAAGCTTTCCTGCCTTCTCCATCAGATAGAGGCGATGCACACCTGTGGTGGTCTCCTCAGAGACGCCCTTGATGTTTTTGGCAATCTCGGCGAACCAGCCCTTTGGCTTTTCCTTCAGGAGCCTTTTGATCAGCGCGTAGAATACCTCCTCTTCCTCGGACGTGGGTTTGTCGAGGAAGGCGGTGTCGCCTTGCTCGGCGCGCAGTCCGCTGATGCACCAGCATGGTGGCGTCGCCGCCATCGTCGAGGATCATGTTGGGCGTGCCGCCGCCGTGCCACTCGAACAGCTTGGCGGTGTAGTCCCAGTAGTCCTTGAGGCTCTCGCCCTTGATCGCGAACACCGGGAATGCCGGCGGCGGCGACCGCCGCGGCAGCGTGGTCCTGCGTCGAATAGATGTTGCAGGAGACCCATCGCACGTCGGCGCCGAGCGCCACCAAAGTCTCGATCAGCACCGCGGTCTGGATGGTCATGTGGAGCGAGCCGGCGATGCGCGCGCCCTTCAGCGGCTTCTTCGGCCCGTATTCCTCGCGGGTCGCCATCAGGCCGGGCATTTCCGTTTCGGCGAGCGAGATTTCCTTGCGGCCGAATTCGGCGAGCGAGATGTCCTTGACGATATAGTCGCCGGCTTTGGCTTTCGGCTGGGCAGCGGTCATGGCGATCCTTGTACAGACGCGAACGAGCGGGTGGGTTCGCCGTGCCTATAACAGGCCGGCCGATGACCCGCAACGCATATATAAAGATTTCTTTATGTAGAGAAAGAGGCGCGTCAGTCTTCCTCGCCGAAGCCGTCGGACACCAGCTTCGCCAGTGTATCGACTGCAATAGCTGAATCCTTGCCGATCGCCTTGATGGTGATGGCGGCACCCAGACCCGCGGCCAGCATCATCAGCCCCATGATCGACGTGCCGCCCACGGTTTCATGGCCGCGTGTGACGGTGATTGCGGCGTCGAACTTTTCGGCGGTTTGCACGAATTTGGCGGACGCCCGGGCGTGCAGCCCTTTTTGTTGACGATTTCAACCTCGCGTACGACGGGAGGATCATCCGCTGACGCGCGTGGGCTCATTTACCGTTGAGGACCCGGCTGGCTATCGTGCAGTACTTGCGGCCGGCTTCCTGGGCCGCCGCGACCGCATCCTGGAGCGGACAAATCTCGCGGATTTTCGCGAGCTTGATCAGCATCGGTAGATTGATACCGGCCAGCACCTCGACCTTCGGCTGGCTCATCACCGAGATTGCAAGATTGGAGGGCGTGCCGCCGAACATGTCGGTGAGGATTGCTACCCCTTCGCCGCTGTCGACACGTTTGACCGCCTCGAGAATATTTTTGCGACACTGCTCGACGTCATCGTCGGGGCCAATAGTGATTGCCTCGATCTGACGCTGGGGTCCGACCACATGTTCCAGCGCTGAGCGGAACTCGATGGCCAGCCGCCCATGGGTCACAAGTACGAGGCCGATCATCCCTAACTCCTCGCGGGCGCTTCGCTGCGCCGCACGAAAGGGCGCACATTCACGCCCATCTGAAGCCCCATTGCAAGGGCTTTCCTCGCTATATAGGCGCTCTGTTGCACTGCGGAAAGACGGTGCCAAGGATGGGCTCGGTGCGTGCTTTTGTGGGCGGCGCGATCCTAGGCCCTTTATGGTTAATTTTTCTCGTTCGATCGAGGGCGCGGGGGTACCGCAACCGGCGGCTTTAGGTCAATCACCCGCCGAGGGGGTGTGCATGGCGGCCAACACCAGGGGAGTGCCGCCGTCCCTGCTGCGACCGCAAGTCGCGGCACCGAAACCCCCTCAATCACAGCGGTAGTTGCCGGTTTCTCGGGGAGGCGTGCGGCATCCCCGGCGCCTAGGTCAACCACCAGGCCGACAACCGCCACCGGCTCTACGTCGACCCTGCGGATGCCAAGCGCCGCGGATTTCGATCATGCCAGCCAAGACCTGCGTTGGGCGCACGACCAGACGTCCTGCATGAGTTTTCCAGGAATGCACGGTCATCCGCGACCATCCTTGCGAAAGGCAGGACGTTCTGTGCGGCTGCCGTGACGAGATCCCATGCAAGCTGTGATTTGCCGGATCCGGCCGGCCCGCGGATCAACACGGCTTTTGAGCCGATTAGAACCGCGGATGCGTGGATCGTGGACTCTGCGCCGGGCCATCAGGTCGCCGGCAGTCGCACCACGAAACGGGCGCCGAGCACGTGCGGCTCGCCATAACCCGGCTGCGACGCTGGTGCGATTCTCGACGCGGATACTGCCGCCATGAGCTTCAATGATCTGCTTGGAGATCGACAGACCAAGGCCTGAATTCTGACCAAAGCCGTGCTCAGGCCGGTCGGTGTAGAAACGCTCAAACATCTTGTCGAGCGCGTCCGGACGGATGCCCGGCCCGTCGTCGTCGACCAAGATTTCGACCTCGTCCTTCAACCGCCGGCAGGTGATACGCACGGTGCCGCCCGGCGGCGAAAACGAACGGGCGTTGTCGACCAGATTGCTCGACGACCTGCCCAAGTCCGGAATCGTGTCCGGCGACCTTGAAGTTTGAAATCGCGCTGCCTTCGAATGTCAAGCGTCACGTTGACATCGTCGGTGCGTATTTCGTTCGCAGCCTTGACGAGCGCGTCGAGCAATTTCGCCAAGGTCGACCGGGGCGGCTTCCTGCCGCTGCAATTCCGCGTCGAGCTCGGCTCGCATCGGAGATGTCGGAGATCAGCCGATCGAGCCGCCTGACGTCGTGCTCGATCACCGCGAGCAGGCGCAGCCGGCTTTGATCCGTCTTGGCCAATGGCAGCGTCTCGACGGCCGAACGCAGCGAGGTGAGGGGATTGCGCAACTCGTGCGCGACATCGGCGGCAAAACTCTCGATCGCTTCGATGCGACTGTAGAGCGCGTTGGTCATCTCACGCAGCGCGCCGGACAAATCTCCGATTTCGTCGCGCCGGCCAGTGAAATCAGGAATTTCGACGCGGCATGCGAATGCGCCGACGAACGCCGCTCGCGCCGTCGGCGAGACGGCGCACCGGACCGGCAATGGTGCCAGCGAGCAGCATCGAGGCACGACCATGACGCCGGCGGCGACGAAGAATACTTTCACAATCGCGAGCCGCTCGGCTTCCACCATGTCGTCGATGTCGGCGCCCTGTGTCGACAACATCAGCGCGCCGCGGACGGCACGAAACCGCTGCACGGGCACGGCCACCGAAACGATGACCTCGCCGCGGTCGTTGACACGCACCATGCTGGCGTGCGCGCCGTTGAGCGCCTGCGCGACTTCCTCGTAGCCCTTTCCGTTTTCGGGACCGAGTTCGTTATAGAGGGGCAGATCGCCGCGGCCGAACCAGCGGCGTAACGTGATGAACGTACGCTCCATCAGGCCCGGCTTTTCTGCGCTCGGCGGCGGCAGGTCGAAGCGCAGAACGTCGCCGCGCCCGTACAGATTTCGGCTGTCGAGAATGAGAACGCCGTCGCGATCGTAGATGCGGGCGCGCGTCTTGGTTGGCGAGACGAGGCGTCGCAGCACCGGCGCAACGCGTTCCGGATTGATAGGGAATTCGATGCCCGAGAGCGAATCGTCCGCTGGACCGTAGCTCTCGCCCGCCTGCAATTCGAGAAGGCGTTCCGGATCGATAGTGATGGAGTCGGTTTCGACGGTGGCGGATGCCGCAATGGCGCCGGCGATGATTTCGCTCTGCGTCAGCAGGCTCTGCACGCGCGCGTCGATCAGTCCGGCGCGGAATTGCGAAAGGTAGAGCACACCGGTGACGAGCGCGACCAGACCGGCGAGATTGAGAAAGACGATGCGTCTGGTGAGGCTAGAAAAACTTTGCGTGACGAAGAAATGCCAGACCGAGCTCAGCATGCGCCGCACGGCGCTGCCTAGCTGCCTGGATTCCGGACGCGCAGTTTCCGCGCCGGACGGTCCGGCCTCGGCGTTCTGCGCAACAATTTCCGCGGTTCGATCGAGCACTCGTGCAATCCAGCCGGGTTGACCGTGGGCCCTTTGCCTGGCGCATGATCTTCTCCGAAAAGCGATACCGCTATTTCAGAGACCATGCGCGATCCGAGCCCCGGGGCATTTTACCGCAAGCCGGGACGCTCCGTCAGGCCGCCCAGGCGGGCCGCGTCATCAAGAATATTTCATTCCTTGAAACGATAGCCGACGCCATACAAGCGTTTCGATCATCTCGAAATCGTCGTCAACCACCTTGAATTTCTTGCGCAAGCGCTTGATGTGGCTGTCGATGGTGCGGTCATCCACGTAGACCTGGTCGTCATAGGCCGCGTCCATCGAGCGCATTGCGGCTCTTAACCACGCCTGGCCGGGTGGCGAGCGCCTGCAGAATGAGGAACTCGGTGACGGTCAGGGTGACCGCCTCGCTCTTCCAGGTGCAGGTGTGTCGCTCCGGGTCCATGCGAAGCAGGCCGCGTTCCAGCGACCTTGGCGGAATCGACTTCCTTCGTCGGGGTGCCATCTTTCGGGCTGGACGCGGCGCAGCACGGCCTTCACGCGCTCGACCAGGAGCCGCTGCGAGAACGGCTTTCGGATAAAATCGTCGGCGCCCATCTTGAGCCCGAACAGCTCGTCGATCTCCTCGTCCTTGGAGGTGAGGAAGATCACCGGGATGTCGGTCTTCTGGCGAAGGCGCCGCAGCGTCTCCATGCCGTCCATGCGCGGCATCTTGATGTCGAGGATGGCGAGATCGGGCGGCGATGACTTGAAGCCGTCCAGTGCAGAGGCGCCGTCGGTATACGCCATGATGCGATAGCCCTCCGCTTCGAGAGCCATCGACACTGAGGTCAGGATGTTGCGGTCATCGTCGACGAGAGCGATTGTCGGCATGTGCCCCTCTTCCGTGATGTCCCGCTGTTTTTGAACCCCACAAACGGGGTCCGAAATGTGGCCTCTTTGCATCAACTATGTGATTCGGTAGCGATTTCAACCCCAACGACGTAAAACAGTTGGCGGGGGCCGAAATCGTCAGTGAGCGAGCGACCGGTCAATGAAGCCCGATAACGCCTTCGACGCCCGACTGGCTGCCAAGAAGCTGTTGCGCGAGGGCCGTTCCGGCGCTCTTGCGAGCTTTGATGCCCCGCTCCGGCGACCCCTATTGCTCGTTGGTCAACGTGGCGACGGCAATCGACGGTGCGCCGCTCTTTCTGCTGTCAAATCTGGCGCTGCACACCAAAAACATCCTGGCGGATGCCCGCGTTTCGCTGATGCTGGACGAACGCAAAGACGGCGATCCCCTGGAAGGTCGCGCGTCATGTTGATGGGATCGTGCGCAAAGACCGACCCTGCGGTTGCTGGTGCGTATTTGCGACGCCATCTGGAAGCCGAGATGTTCGCGAACTTCGGTGACTTCGCATTCTACCGGATGGAGATCGGACGCGCGCATCTGGTCGCCGGTTTCGGGCGCATCGTTGATGTCGGACCGAAAGATTTGCTTGCCGACATGTCGGACGCTCAGGCCCTTGTTGAATCCGAGACTGGCGCAATCGCGCACATGAACGAAGACCACGCAGATGCCTGTCGTCTGTTCGCTACGAAACTACTTGGAGCGACCCGACGGAGACTGGCGTTGCGTCGGCATCGATCCGGAAGGCCTGGAGTTGCAGCAAGGGCGAACGGCGTTAAGACTGCCGTTTCCGCAGCGCGTCACCGGGCCGGGTCCGCTGCGCGCGGTTCTGAAGGAGCTCGCCGACCAGGCGCGGTCAAGCTGAAGCGCGGGCGGCATCCCAACATTTGTCCGCGGCGCGTGAATGCATTGTCGCCAAGCTCCTCCGGATGAGTCAGACTGCGCTCAACAATAAATGTCCGGGAGCGAAACAATGCGCAAGACGCTGTTCTCGATTCTGCTGAGCGCTGCGGCAATCCAATCCAACATTTGCAGGCGAGCCGATCACGCTGCGAGACATGGGTTCTTTCCATGTCGGCGGACGCGTCGTGGAAATTTCCGGCAAGCCAGTGAAGGAAGTCGTTTTCGGCGCCGGCGGCGTTCCAGCCAAGGTCGATCCAAACGGCCTTTATCAGGTCGAGCAGATGTATGTGCAGTACTTCCTGCCGCAGAACCGCAAGGGCAAATATCCGCTGCTGATGTGGCACGGCGGCGGGCTTACCGGCGCCACCTACGAAACCACACCGGACGGCCGCGAAGGCTGGCTCAATCTGTTCATCCGCAAGGGCTGGGACGTCTACAATTCCGACGCGGTCGAGCGTGGCCGTTCCGGCTTCGCGCCACCCGATGTGTGGAACAGCGAGCCGAATTTCCTGACCAAGGCAAATCCGTTCGAGCGCTTCCGCATCGGGCAAGGCCTTGGTTCATGGAACGCCGATCCGGCCAAGATGAAAGTGAATGTCGGTAGTCAATTCCCGGTGGACGCCTATGACAACTTCACCAAGCAGATCGTTCCGCGCTGGATCAATACCGATGAAGCGATCATCGCCGCCTATGCCGCACTGGTCGACAAAGTCTGTCCCTGCGTCCTTTTGTTTCACAGCCAGGCCGGTGGTTTTGGCTTCACCGTCGCGCAAGCGCGACCGGACAAGATAAAGGCGATCGTTGCGGTCGAGCCGGCTGTGGCGGGCGACAAGGCGCAGGCCGGCAGGTTGAAAAACATCCCGACACTGGTCGTCTATGGCGACTACATTCCGCTCGACAGCCGCTGGCCGAGAATGCGCCAGATCGGCCTCGATTACGCGGACGGCGATCCGCACGGCGGGTGGTAGTGCGGATGTGGTTAACCTGCCCGACGTCGGCATTAAGGGAAATTCCCACATGCTGATGATGGACAAGAACAATGGTCAGGTCGCCGACCTGATTCAGAAAGTGGCTCGTGGACAAGGGCTTGGTCGACTAGGATCGGCGTTATTCGAAAACATTGATGCAGCGCAACGCGGCCTGCAGGCCTCGCATGGCATTTTTCTTGGCTTTCGGGAACTCCCTGACTATGGTCTCGCGCCTTTGAGCAAGGGGCTATAGAATTGTCTTAATAGCCGCGGCGGGGACCTAAGAGTCCCGTAAGGGGTTCTGCCAATAAAGCGGCCTGTTTGGGAGAAATCGCGTGCAAGAGCAGGGTGTGCGGAACGGCGCCTATGGCGTCGAGAAGTTCGGTTTCAAGAATCTGGCCGAGGTGCGCTGGAACCTGAGCGAGCCGACACTGTATGAGTATGCGATCGCGGCGGGCGAAGCTTCGATAGTCGCCGGTGGTGCGCTGTGCGCGGAAACGGGCCATCACACCGGCCGCAGCCCGAAAGACAAACATACAGTCGTCGACGATCTCACCCGAGATTCTGTGTGGTGGGACGGCAATCGCAAGATGTCGAAGGAAAACTTCGACAATCTGCTCGCCGATTTCTTGAAGCATGCCGAAGGCAAGAAACTTTTCGCACAGGATCTTTATGGCGGTGCCGATCCGAAATACCGGATCAAGACTCGCATCTTCACCGAACTCGCCTGGCACTCCCTGTTCATCCGCCAGTTACTGATCCGCCCCGAGCGTGCCGAGCTCGCCGGTTTCGTTCCCGAGCTCACGATTGTCGATTTGCCGTCGTTCAAGCCCGACGCCAAACGTCACGGCGGCCGTGAAGGCTCCGACACGATGGTCGCCATAGATTTCACGCGAAAGATCGTTTTGATCTGCGGTTCGTCTTATGCCGGCGAAATGAAGAAGTCGGTGTTCACCACGCTTAATTTCTATCTGCCTGCGCAGAATGTCGTGTCCGATGCATTGCTCGGCCAACGTCAGCCACGAAGGCGAGACGCGCTGTTCTTCGGACTGTCCGGAACGGGCAAGACCACGCTGTCCGCCGATCCGAACCGCATCCTGATCGGCGACGACGAAACCGGCTGGGGCCCGGACGGCATTTTCAATTTTGAGGGTGGCTGCTACGCCAAGACCATCAAGCTCTCGCGCGAAGCCGAGCCGATGATCTGGGACGCCACCAACCGCTTTGGCGCGGTGCTGGAGAACGTGGCATTCGATCCGATCACGCGCGTGCCTGACTACGACGACAGCTCCAAGACCGAGAACACGCGTTCGGCCTATCCACTCGATTTCATCCCGAATGCCTCGCGCAGCGGGCGTGCAGGCCATCCGAAGAACATCATCTTGCTGACGGCCGACGCCTATGGCGTGATGCCACCGATCGCCAAGCTGACGCCGACGCAGGCGATGTACCACTTCCTATCCGGCTATACGGCCAAGGTCGCCGGCACCGAAAAGGCCTGGTTGGCGTGCAGCCTGAATTCTCCACCTGCTTCGGCGCGCCGTTCCTGCCGCGACATCCGTCGGTCTACGCGAACCTGCTGCGCGACTACATCAACAAGCACAAAGTCGATGTCTGGCTGGTCAATTCCGGTTGGACTGGCGGCAAATACGGCGTCGGCCGACGCATGCCAATCAAGGCAACGCGAACGCTGCTGACCGCCGCGCTCAACGGCTCGCTCAAGACCGCCGACTTCCGCACCGATCCCTATTTTGGTTTCTCAGTGCCAACCTCGGTGCCGGGCGTCGAGCCGCATCTGCTCAATCCTTTCAAAACCTGGAAGGACAAAGCCGAGTTCGACAGGACCGCACGCGATCTGGTCGGGATGTTCCAGAAGAACTTCTCGAAGTTCGAGCAGCACGTCACCCCGGACATCAAGGCCGCAGCACCGGAAGTCCGCATCGCCGCCGAGTAGTCGGCCGCGCCGCTACACGCCGCACCAGTTCCGTATCATCCGGGAATAGATCTCGGTCGCCTGCTCGATGCGCGATACGAGGCAATACTCATCCGTCTGATGCGCCAACGCGAGTTCGCCGGGCCCGATGATGGCCGTCGGCGGCGATCCGATTGCTGGGGTCAGAACCGAGGCATCGGTAAAGTAAGGCGCGCCCGCGGGGTCACTATCGAATCCGGCTACATCGTGCGCGATGCGGAAGATCTCGCCGATCCATGCGTCGTCGGGTCTGGTCCAGACGCTTTCTGCGTCGAGTAGTGTGCTGAGTGCAACGTCGCCTCCGAGATAGCTAGCCAGTTGGTCACGTATCTTGGCGTGGCTCTGTCCGGGGATTGTGCGTATGTCGATGCCGATCGCGGCGCGGTCCGGTACCGAATTGATGTTCAGCCCGCCTTTGATCGTGCCGACGTTGAGGGTCGGGCCGCCGAGAACGTCATGCCGCGCAAAGTTGAAGTCGAAATCCTGCAAGGCGCTGACGGCGCGCGCCACCTTGTAGACGGCGTTGACGCCCTTCTCCGGCATTGAGCCGTGCGCCGTCACTCCTGTTGTCACTGCCTCAAGCCATAGCGCGCCCTTGTGACCAACGAGTGCGCGGTTGCCCGTCGGCTCCGCAACAACCAGCGCACCGACACGGGGAAGGGGCGTTTCGGCATGCGCCAAAGCCGCAGCGCCCGTGCAACCGGTTTCCTCGCCGGCCGTGATGTACAGGACCACTCCGGGCGTATTCGCCAATTTGCCACCGAGCGCGGCGCACGCTGTCACGAACGCGGCGACGCCGCTTTTCATGTCGGACGAGCCACGTCCGTAAAGCTTGCCGTCTTTGATGTCGGCGGCCAGCGGGTCGACGGTCCATAGCTGCGCACCGAGCGGCACAGTATCGAGATGCCCAGTGAAACCGATCGCCGGTTTTCCGCTGGCGCCGCCGATGCGGGCGACAAGTTGCGCCCGGCCTTCGCCGAACGGAACGAGGTCGACTGCGAAGCCCGCATTCTCCAGCAAAGATGCCAGCCGCTCGGCACAGGCGCGTTCATCGCCCGGCGGATTGATCGTTCGGAAGCGGACAAGGTCCTGCGTGAGTTCTACGGACGACGTCATGGGTTATCCAAAGTAGGCATCCCGCACATCCTGGCGGGCTGCAAGTTCTGTCGGTGTCCCGCTCGCGGCGACGCGGCCTTTCGACAGCACGAAGCCGTAGTGGGAAATCGCAAGCGTCTGGTGCACGTTCTGCTCGACAAGCAGCACGGTGATGCCGCGCTCGTTGATGCTGCGAATGATGTTGAAATTTTCCTTCACCAGGCGCGGCGATAGACCGAGCGATGGCTCGTCGATCAACAGCAGCTTCGGCGCACACATGAGACCGCGGCCTATCGACACCATCGCCTGCTCGCCGCCGGACATGGTTCCGGCAAGTTGCGTGCGCCGCTCGGAGAGGCGCGGAAAAATTTGCATGATTTCATCGAGCCGCGCGGCGCTCACCTTGTCCGAGCGCTCCTGGTAGGCGCCGACCCGTAGATTCTCCTCGACCGTGAGCTTGGGAAACACCTTGCGCCCTTCGGGAATGCAGGCGATGCCGGCGGCGATGATCTTGTGCGTCGGCAGCCGCGTGATGTCGGAGCCGTCGAACACGATGCGGCCGACCCGCGCAGGCGTCAGCCCGAGAATCGAGCGTACCAGTGTGGTCTTTCCTGAGCCGTTCGAACCAAGCAGACAGGTGATGCGGCCTGGATCGACCTTGAGCGACACGCCTTGCAGGACGTCGGCCTTGTCGTAGGCCGTAAAGACACCCTCGATTTCGAGTGTGCCGCTCATCATGCGCACTCCCGAGATAGGCTTCCTGCACCTGCGCATCAGAGGCGACAGTGCGGTACGGGCCTTCGGCAATCTTGCGGCCGAAATTTAGCACCACGCAGCGCTCGGTGATGCGTTCGATCACGCTCATCTCGTGCTCGACGATGATGATCGTCAGATCCTTGTTGCGCGCGCGGACCAGCATGATGTCATTCATCAGTTCCGCAGTTTCTTCGTGGGTCATTCCGGCCGAAGGCTCGTCGAGCAGCAGAAGTCTGGGTGCGCTGATCAGCGCGCGGCAGATTTCGATACGGCGGCGATCGATCATGGGCAGGCCGGCTACCGGCTCGAACAGACGGTCGGCGAGCCCGGGCTCGAACACTTCAACCAGCGCGCGTGCGGCCGCGTAGCTTTCTTCGAACTGGCGCTTGAAGTCGCCGCGCTTGACCAGGTTGAACCACAAGCCCTGATTGAGACGCTTGTGATTGCCGATCATGATGTTGTCGAAGATCGAGAGCGGCAAACTGAGACGCGAGCGCTGGAAGGTGCGCGCCATGCCGGCCTGATAGACCGCTCGTCCGGTCGCATTGGTCACGTCAGCGCCGTTGAAGACGACGCGCCCGGTGTCCGCGCGATAGATGCCGGTGATGACGTTGAAAAACGTGGTCTTGCCGGAACCGTTCGGGCCGATCAGGCCGAGAATTTCGTTAGGAGCGACGGTGAGGTCGAGCCCGTCGAGCGCCAGCACGCCGCCGAAGTGCTTGGACAGACTGTTCACTTCAAGCAGCGCGCTCATGGCCGCCATCCCGGAAAATAACGGCGCACCGGCCGCGGCAGCAATCCTTCGGGGCGGAACAGCAGCACCGCGATCACCATCAGCGCATAGAGCAGGAAACGGTACTCCTGGATAGTCTGCAACTTCTCCGGCACCACCACGACGATGATGGTCGCCACGATGAGGCCCCACGGATTGCCGATGCCGCCGAGCAGCAGGATCGAAACCAGAATGAGTGAATCTGCGAAGGTGTAGTTATTGGGCGCGACGAACCCGCCGACCATGCCGAACAGTGCGCCGGCAATGCCGATGAGAAAATTACCGATCAGGAAGGCCGTGATCTTCCAGCGCACGATATTGAGGCCGAAGCAATTCGCCGCCGTTTCGTCGAGCCGCAGCGCATCAAGATTGAGCCCGATCCAGGATCGTTCGAGCCGCCGGACAAGTACAAAGGCGCCGACCAGCAGCAGAAGGCTCACGACGAAGTAGTTCATATAAAACGACAATGACATGCTGCCGATCTTGATGTTGTCATTGAACGACCAGCCGAGAATGCTCATACCCTTCACTTGCATGCCTTGCGGTCCGCCGAGCACGTCATTGACCTCTAGGAAGGTCTTGAACAGCAGCGCAAAGGCGATCGTCACGACGGCTGCATAGTGTCCGCGCGTGCGCAGCACCGGCAGCAGCAGGAGCGAACCGGCGAGTGCCGCGAGCAGGCCGCCGATCACCAGTACGAGCAGATGCGGCACCGACGGTGTAGGCATTCAGGACGGCTGACGTATAGGCGCCGATGCCGAAGAACGATGCGCCGGCGAAATTGAGGACGCCGGCATAGCCGAACTGAACATTGAGCCCGAGCGTTGCCACCGAATAGAGCAGCACGCGTGATGACCAGCAGCAGCACGAAATGATTTTCGTGAAAGAATACGGCGACCACGAGCGCGGCGATGATCGCGCAGCGGCCGAGCGTGTCCTCGTGATCGGCAAAGGACGCGCTCACCCTGTCGAGCACGCCGAGCCAGGCGCCGCGGCGATCACCACGACGATGCCGGCGGCGAGCAGCGCGATGATCAGGCTCTGCCGCTCGACATCGAGCAGCGCGATCAGGTAGGCCGTCGCAATCGCCAGCGCGATCACGCCGGGCCACACCGACATGCGCGCTTTTTGTGCCATGGTTCTAGACCCGCTCACTGATCTTTTCCCGGATCAGGCCGGTCGGACGCCAGGCCATGATGGCGATGACGACGGCGAAAGCGAACACATCCTTGTAGGCGCTGGCGAAGGGCAGCAGCACCGTGCCGATGGTCTGCAGGCCTGCGAACAGAAAGCCGCCGAGGATCGCGCCGTAAATGCTGCCGAGGCCGCCGATGATGGCGGCAGAAAAGCCGATGACGCCGAGATAGAGGCCGATGCCGAAATTGATTTCATTGTAATAGAGGCCGTTCATCACGCCGGCGAAGGCCGCCAGCCCCGAACCGATGGCGAAGGTGATGAGCACGATCGGCGGTGAAATTGATGCCCATTGTGCGCGCGGTTTCCTCGTCCTGCGCGACCGCGCGGATCGCCAGGCCGAGCTTTGTGCGGTTGAGCAGATACTGGATGCCGACGATCACCAGCACGCCGGCGGCGAGCATCAGGACATTGTCGAGCCGCAGGTTGAAGCCGCCGAGATCGACCGATGCACGCGGGCAGCAGCGCCGGAAACGGCTTGGGATTGGCGCCCTGCGGATAGAAACAGCCGCACGCATTCGCGCAGCACCGTGCCGAGCATCAGCGTGATCAGCAGCGTGTTGAGCGCCGGCGCCGAGCGCAGCGGCATCGACGAGATAGCGCGCGATCCCCATGCCCGAGCAACGCCATCGCGAGCGTCGCGACGACGAGCATGACGAGAAGCTCGAGCCAGCTGGAATTGAGGCCGATGGCGCGCAGCCCGACATAAGTCGCCAGCGCGGCGAAGGCGCCGACGGTTAGCACGTCGCCATGCGAAAATTTGATGACGTCGAGCACGCCGAAGAACAACGTGAAGCCGACGGCCACCAGCGCATACATCATGCCGAGCATCAGCCCGTTCATGACGTATTGGGCGAGCAGGCCAGCGTCCATGTCCGGATCTCCGCCGCCATGCCCGGTTTGTACCGGGCATCCACGTCCTTCGCGAAATCAGGACAGACGTGGATGGCCGGGACCAGCCCGGCCATGACGGGTCGCCTCATGCGTCTGCGCCGCGCGTCATTTCTGTCCCGGCAGCTTGCGCTTGCCGGCGGCGTATTCGCTGTCGTCCCATTCCACGAACTTGCCGTCCTGCACCACGTATTTCGTGATGACCGGAACGGTATTCTGGCCGTGATCGTCAGAAGGTGATCTTGCCGACGATCGAATCGCGGTCCTTCACGTCGGCCAGTGCCGCGATGACTTTCTTGCGGTCCGGCCCGACCTTCTCGATCGTGTCCAGGATCATGTCCATCGCCGCGTAGGCGAAGGCGCCATAGGCTTCCGGCGGATTGTCGTATTTCTGCGCGTTGTATTTTTCCATGAAGAACTTGCCGCCGGGCAGCTTCTCGGTCGGCGCGCCTTCACGGAACGCGAGCGTGCCTTCCGGCCAGCGGTCCGAGGCCCTGGATGAAGGCGTCGGACACGATGCCCGAGGTGCCATCGAACACGGCCTTGATGCCGAGCTTGTCCATCTGCGAGCGGATGCGCACGCCGATCGGCGTCAAGTCCGCCGAAATAGATCACCTCGGATTGAGCGCCTTGATCTTGGTGAGCTCGGCGGTGAAGTCCTGCTGGTCGGCAGTGACGCCGAACGTGCCGACGATATTGGCCTTGCCGAGCTTGGCGAGCGCCTTGCTGAAATATTCGTTGTGACCCTTTGCCGTAATCGGTGGTGTCGTGAATGACCGCGACAGTCTTGTAGCCGAGCTTGGAGATCAGCTCGGCGTTGGCGTCGTTCTGGTTGATCATGGTCCCGTTGACGCGGTGCACCTCGTCGTACTTGTTGCGGATAGGTGATGTCGGGCAGCACCGCGCCCCACACGATCACCGGAAAGCCGAACTTGTGATAGGTGTCGACTGTGGCGATCGCGGTCGCCGAGCAATAGTGCGTCGCGCCGGCGATGATGTCCTTGTCGGCCGCCATCTTGGTCGCGACCTGCACCGCGACGTTCGGCTTGCATTCGTCGTCGAGCACGACGAGTTCGTATTCGTATTTCGCCTTCGGATCGGCATTGCGCAGGCTGCACGGCGAGATCGGCCGAATTGCGGCCACCAAGGCCGTTGACGGAAACACCGCCTGTGAGTGGACCGATGAAGCCGACCTTGACCTTGTCCTTGGCTTCGGCTGCGACGGTCGCAGCGGCAAATGCAAGCGCCGCGATGCCTACAGTCATTCGTCGACACGGTTTTACTCATACGCTTCTCCCTCCAGCCTCTCGTTCCGAGCGATAGTTGCGCGGTGGGAGAGTGTACGGCAAGCCTCGTATTTATGTCGCGCCAGAGCGGCCTGATGTCGCGCGCCGAATAATCGTAGTTTTCGGAAAATAAAAAGGGCGGCTGAGATGCCGCCCTTTTTCAGTTGCGTGGTTCGGCGTTTAGCCGTTGGTTCGCGCCAGCTGTTGGCCGATCCGGTTGAAGCGGGCCTTCTGTTCGCCCGAGAGCGAGCCGTAGAAGTTCTCGAGTGCCGGCTTCACTGTCTTGGCGGCATCGACCATCGATTGCAGACGTTTCTCCATCACATTCGAGGCGGCCGGGAGGCGTCATCGGCGTCTCATCCGGGCAGGCTGTCTGCATGATGGAAACGGCCTTGCTGGTCGCATCCTGCAGCTTCATCAGCTCGGCCTGCTGTGCGTCGGTCGGATTGAGCGCGTCCTCAATCTTCTCGATCGGCAGGTTGGTCAGACCCTGCTTCGGCTGCTTGCAGGTATCGGCGGCCTGTGAGGCAACGCTGGCCTGCGCTTCGGCTCCCGCGTTCTGCGGCCCGAGCAGGTTGAAACGCTCCTTCTGTTCGTCGTTGAGCGAAGCGTAGAACCTCTCGAGTGGCGGGCGCACCGTTTGCACGGCCTGCAAAGTCGCGTCGAGCCGTGCAGTCATTGCGTCCAACCGGCCCGGAGGCGTCAGCGGGAAAGCATTGTCCGCCGGACACGAGGCCTTGAAGGCTGCGGCCGCGTCGATGCTCCGCCCTGCGCACCTCGTCGAGCAATTGCTTCTGCTCGCCGTTGAGACCAACTTTGCGTTCGATGTCGCCGATCGGCCAGGCGGTCACACCGTTGCCTGGCTGCCTGCACAGCTCCTGCACGCTGGCGTAGCTCGGACGCGGCGCCGATGAACGCGCTGAACGCGCACCACCGGACGATGTCGCGTAGCCGGATGGCGCTGCGTAAGCGTAGGCGTCGGGCACGCCTGTATCGCCCCAGAACACGCCGTCGAAGAAGTCGTCATAGGCGTAGGCCCAATAGCCGTCATCATAGCCGGACGGCCAGAACGTGTAGTCGAAGATGTCTGAATAGGCGTACGGCCAGAAGACCGGTCCGAACCAGGCGACGAAGCGGGCGCGGTGATGGTTTCGCCATGCGTTACGTGCGGCAACGTGCGACCAGCGATCGCTTGCATTGATGCCGCCCGCCTGCCGGGCGAAGCGCGCCGCGAAACGGCCTGGCGTGCGGCGTCCGGCGTCACGCGCGCCATTCCGTTGCGTCGATTTCACGCCAGTTGCGCACGTTCGATTGCGCCTGTGCTGCGTTCGGCTGCGTCTGCTGTTGCCGGGCAAGCGCACGCTGTTCACGCGTCTGCTGGATCTGCTCGCTGCCGCGCCGCGCGTTGCGAAGGAGGAAGCCGGCGTAATTCGCGTGCTTCGGATTGACGCAAGGCACGCTCGGCGCGTTGCTGGTCACGTGTCGTGCGCAGCGCTTCACGTGAATTCGTCTGCAGCTGTCCCTGCGTTTGCTGCTTCGTCAGCGCCTGCGCGCTTGGAACGTGCCTGCGCCGACGGCTGCTGCTGACGTAATGCGCGTTGCTGGAGTCGTTCCTGTCGGTACTGCTGTTGCTGGACGGTCCGGTTGACCGTCGGCGAACGCTGAATGTGTGGCGTTGCCATCCGTTGCGCGTTTATGTGAGGCGTCGCCACGCGCGGCTGGATACGCGGTTGCGCCATACGTGGCGCCATTTGCGGCGCGGTGCGCATGCGTGGTGCAGACATGTGTGGTGCAGACATTCGCGGCGCCGACATCTGCGGCGCGGCCATGCGCGGTGCGGGTGCGAAGTGTGGAGCGGCCGGCCGCGCGGCAGGTGCCGCTGGTCGTCCGCCACCAGGATGAGGTTGCTGGGCGTCAGCCGTCGCTGCCATACCAGCAACAAGCGCCGCTGCCAGCAGCAGCGTGCTTTTTTGTTGTGTCATTTTTAATCCTCCACCAACTCAGGACGCGAGTTCGGTCCTTTAACTGGTTAAACGGCGGAGAGTTCGCGAATCCGGCGGTTCAATCGTGCGGATGTGATGGAAGATGAACGTTTTGTAATTTTTCGCTCGCGACAGGTCTCGCGGCGGCAGGAAATTACCGGTTCGCGCCGCTCGTTGCGCAGGCGCTCGATCAACTCGGCGGTGGGATACGAATCGGCGGGCAAGCCAACTTTCAGCTGCGCCTTCTTGGTTGCGTTGCGCGTGCCGTTACCGACTTTCCCGTCAGGCTCGCCAACGCCTTCATAGCCCTGCTTGATGAGCAGGCGCTGTAATTCCATGACCTGCTGCGCCGAGAGGGGCGCGACGCTGGCGCCCGAATGATCCACGGTCGGTGCACCGGCTAATCGGGTTGCGAAATAAGCGACCGTCGTCGAATAGACCATCGCCGAATTCCAGCCGAGGAAAGCCTTGAAATTCGGATAGGCGAGGAACGCCGGCCCTTGCCGGCCCATGGGAAGGATCAGCGAGGCGGGCAAGTTGCCGCCCGGCAACTCGCCTTGCGCAGCCTTCACGCCCCACGCGACCCACTGGGATTGCGGGTGCTGAATGCTGACGTCGGCCTCCTGCCACGGCAGGTTGGCGGGTACGCGCACCTCTTTCAGCCAAGGCTGGCCGCGCTGCCAGCCGAGACTGACCAGGAAGTTCGCGGCCGAGGCGAGCGTGTCCGGAACACTTTTGATCAGGTCGCGGCGCCCGTCGCCGTCGAAGTCGACCGCGTTCTTGAGATAATCGGTAGCGGTGAATTGCATGCCGCCGAATTCGCCGGCCCAGTCGCCGATCATGTCCTCAACACCCTGGTCGCCGCGCTCGATGATACGCAACGCATCGAACAGTTGCTGGCGGAAGAACTCCGGACGCCGGCAATCATAGGCAAGCGACGCGATCGCACTCAGAATATTGTACTTGCCGAAATTCGCGCCGAAGTCGCTTTCGAGTCCCCAGAACGCGGTCAGAACTGGCGCCGGCACGCCATACTTCTCCTCGATGCGCGCAAACAGAGACGCGTGCTGTTTTATCTTGGCGAGCCCGGACGGAATACGACCACCGCCGACCATGCGGTCGGAGAATTGCAAGAATGTCTGGTTGAAGACCGCCTGGCCGTGGTCGCGGCGGATGATCGCCTGATCGAACACCATGCTGGGAGCGGCCGCGTTGATGACCCGCGGGGAAATGCCCTGCGTAGCGGCCTCTTTCTTAAAATCCTCGAGCCAGCGCTCGTAACTGCCGCTGGTACGGCAGGGGGTGGCGGCGAACGCGTGCCCTATCAGGATGGGGCCGAGGACGGAAATTGCCGCTGTCAATATCGCTTTTCGCATCGTCCACCGGACTCACTTGTTCGAGGGGCTTTCCGGGTAAATCTGCCCAATGCGGGTCGCGGGTCAAGCGGCATTGCGATAACCGGCCGTTGTCATTTCAGGAAGCGTCGGGCAGCATCCCCGGCGATAAAATGGCTGGCAGAAATTTTGGACTTCTGGAGAAAACGCGAAAAAGGTTGCGCGAAGGAAGACTAGGTCAATCAATTAAACGACAGGAGGTTTTCGATGGCTGCCAACGTTCGCTTTTCCAATCCGAAGACGCTCGCAAAGCCGCCGGGCTACAGCTACGTCGTCGAGGCCACCGGGCCAAACAGGCTGATATTCATCGCCGGCCAGCTCGGGCTCGACCTGGAAAATACACTGGTGGGGTCGCCGGGCGAATTTCGTGCTCAGGCGGATAAAGCAATCGAGAACCTGAAGCTCGCGCTGGCCGATGCCGGCGCGACCCTCAAGGACGTGGTCAAGATCAACAACTATCTCGTCGACATGTCGCACATCTCGATCTTCCGCGAAGTGCGCGACCACCACTTCAACATGGCGGCCCCGCCCGCAAGCACGACGGTCGCGATCTCTCAATTGGCGCGACCGGGCGCGTTGTTCGAGATCGAGGCGATCGCGGTGCTGCCAGCGAAGGGTACGAAAGCGGCGAGGGCGAAACCGGCCGCACGGCGCTCCGGCAGCAAGGTCAAGGCGCGCAAGAAGCGCAAGTAGGCACCGTTGGCCGCTTTCCAGGCCTAGTGCGCCTCATCCCAGTTGTCGGCGGCGCGGGCGTCGACCTGAAGCGGGACGTGCAACGCCACGGCAGGATCGGGCGCGCTCTGCATCACACTCTTGATGATTGGCAGTGTGCGCTCGACTTCTTTTTCCGGGACCTCGAAGATCAACTCGTCGTGCACCTGCAGAAGCATACGCGCATTGAGCTTGTCTTTTGAAGCTCGGGCTCGATGCGGATCATCGCGCGGCGAATGATGTCGGCGGCTGAGCCCTGCAGTCGCGCATTGATCGCGGCCCGCTCATTGAAAGAGCGGATCGACGGATTGCTGGCCTTGATGTCGGGGTAGTGGCATTTGCGGCCGAACAGCGTGAGCACGTAGCCGTGCTCCCGGCAGAATTCGCGCGTCTCGTCCATGTAGTCGCGGATGCCCGGGAAACGCTCGAAATACTTCTTGATGTAGGCGCCGGCTTCCTTGCCCTCGATGCCGAGTTGCGCGGCTAGTCCGAAAGCCGAAATGCCGTAGATGATGCCGAAGTTGATTGCTTTCGCGCGCCGGCGCACTTCAGCCGGCATGTCCTGACCGGAACGCCGAACATTTCCGGACGCGGTCATGGAGTGGATGTCGACGCCGTCCTGAAACGCTTTCCGTAAGGTCGGCACATTGGCGACTTCCGAAAGCAGTCGCAGTTCGATCTGCGAGTAGTCGGCAGAGACGAGCTTCATTCCCGGCGCTGCCACAAAGGCGCGACGGATCTTGCGGCCGTCCTCGGTGCGGATCGGGATGTTCTGCAGGTTGGGCTCGGAGGATGAGAGCCGGCCGGTCGATGTCGCCGCGAGCGCGTAACTCGTGTGGACGCGGTGCGTCTTCGGATTGACGTAGTTCGGCAGGGCTTCGGTATAGGTTGAACGCAGCTTCGAAACCTGCCGCCAGTCGAGAATAACCTGCGGAAGCTTGTGGCCTTGCTCGGCCAGTTCTTCCAGCGCGCGGGCGCCGGTCGACCATTGTCCGGTTTTCGTTTTGGTGCCGCCCGGCAATCCCATCTGACCAAACAGGATGTCGCCCAGTTGTTTCGGGCTGCCTGGGTTCACCTGCGTTCCGGCAATCTTATTGATGTCGCGCTCGAGCGCCGCCTGCTTCTTGCCGAAGTCATTGGAGAGTTGCGACAGAACGCTTGGGTCGACGGAGATCCCGCGCTCTTCCATGCAAGCAAGCACGCGCGGCATTGGCCGTTCCAGCGTTTCGTAAACGCCGGTCACCTTCTCGGCGACCATGCGCGTTCGCATTGCCTGCCAGAGACGAAGGATGATGTCCGCATCTTCCGCCGCATTGCTTGCGGCGCGGGCGATCGGTGTCGCCTCGGGCGTGAACAGCGCCTTTTCCTTGTTTTTGCATCGATAAAGCGGGAAGGGCTGCGGCCGAGATATCGCGTTACGACGCTGTCGATGTCATGTGAGCCTTTGCCCGCGTCGAGCACATATGACATGAGCATCGTATCGTCGATGGTTCCGAGGCGGAGTGCCTCGGCCGGCCAGGACCAGCCAGTCTCGTTTCACATCGTGACCGACTTTGACGATGCTCTGGTCTTCGAAAACGGACTTTAGCGTCGCATGGGCGTCACGCTCGGCGATCTGTCCATTGCAGAGCTTGGCGGCGAACAGACCTGACGCTTCTCCTTCGCTGGCCTCGCGATGGCCAAGCGGCAGATAGGCTGCCTCGTTCGGCGAGACGGCCAGCGCCATGCCACAAAGCCCCGTCTGCATCGGATCGAGGCTGCTCGTTTCAGTCTTGATTGCCAGGACGCCTGTCTCGTGAGCGCGTGCGATCCAATGTTTCAGACGGTCAAGCGTTTCGATCGTTTCGTACTTCCTGGGATCGATCTTGCTTGCGCGCAGGGCTTCCAGTCGCCGTTCGGAAAGCGAGATTGGTGTCAGCTGTGTGGAGCCCGGGCCCGGTTCGGGCTTTCTCCTGGTGTGGGCGGGGGCAACAAGGGGAAGCTGTCCCTGTCCACTGGTGCGACCGGTCTGGACGGGATGGCATCGGTGTCGATGATGCGGCTGCCCCAGTTTCGACCTGGCTTGCATCGACGCCCGCCTTCTCGGCGACGCGTTGCATCAACGTCTTGAAACCCATCGCCTTGAGAAACGTGATCAGCGCTTTGTAGTCAGGTTCTCGGACCCCGAGGTTTTCGACCGACACATCGAGAGGCACCCGATCGTCGAGGGTGACGAGTTTTTTCGAAATACGCGCGGCCTCGGCATTGTCGACGAGCGCCTGGCGGCGCTTGTCCTGCTTGATCTCGTTTACGCGCTTGAGCAGCGTTTCGAGGTCGCCGTATTCGCCGATCAGTTGGGCAGCGGTCTTCACGCCGATGCCCGGCACACCGGGCACGTTGTCGGTTGAATCGCCGATTAGCGCCTGCACCTCGATGACTTTCGCCGGGGGACGCCAAATTTTTCGATGACCTCGGGAACGCGGATGCGCACGTCCTTCATCGTGTCGTACATGACCACGCACTCGTTCACGAGCTGCATGAGGTCCTTGTCGGACGATACGATGGTGGCGGTCGCGCCCGCCTCGCAAGCGATCCGCGCATAAGTTGCGATCAGATCGTCCGCCTCGTAGCCGGCTTGCTCCAGGCACGGAATCTCGAAGGCGCGCACCGCGTCGCGGATAAGCGGAAACTGTGGAATAAGATCGTCGGGCGGCGGCGGGCGGTGCGCCTTGTATTCCTTGTACATCTCCGTACGGAAGGTCTTCTCTGATTTGTCAAAGATCACCGCGAGATGCGTCGGTCGTTCATCCGGCTTCATCTCCTTGAGCAGCTTCCAGAGCATGTTGCAGAAGCCGTAGACCGCATTGACATGCGTGCCATCGGCGGTGCGCGGCTCGAACCTGATCGCGTGATAGGCGCGGAAGATGTAGCCGGAACCGTCCACCAGGAACACGTGATCGCCCTTTTGACCGGTCGGGACGCGGCCGTTGTCGGGGTAGGGGCTGGCGCGGCTGTTTTTGTTTTGGGGTGGACTTTGCGGACGCTGGCATGGGCGGAATGTGGGCCCGGAAGCAGCGTTAATCAATCGGCCAGAATATTCGGCCACAGAAAATGCGCATCAGCAGGCGCCTCTCGCCACTGGGGGTGGCTTCTGGTATGCAGGCGCGGTCCGGCATTGACCGGAGGCGGTTTGTCACCTTCACGATGGATTTCACATGCGCGTTGCCATGATCGGCACCGGCTATGTCGGCCTTGTTTCCGGCGCTTGTTTTGCCGATTTCGGCCATGAGGTCGTTTGCGTCGACAAGGACAAGGCGAAGATCGCGGCTCTCGGCCGTGGCGAGATGCCGATTTACGAGCCCGGCCTCAATGACCTGGTCGCCAACAACACGCGCGCGGGCCGTCTCAAATTCACCACTGAGCTCACCGACGCGGTGGCCGCGGCCAACGCGGTTTTCATCGCGGTTGGTACGCCCTCGCGCCGGGGCGACGGGTTCGCGGATCTCAGCTTCGTTCATGACGCTGCGCGCGAGATCGCGCGGGCGCTCGATGGTTTCACCGTCGTGATCACCAAATCGACCGTGCCGGTCGGCACCGGCGACGAGGTCGAGCGCATTGTTCGCGAGACGCGGCGCGATGCCGACTTCGCGGTTGTGTCCAATCCGGAGTTCCTGCGCGAAGGCGCCGCCATTCAGGACTTCAAGCATCCCGACCGGATCGTCATCGGTACGACCGACGCGCGCGCGCGGGAGGTCATGACCGAACTGTATCGACCGCTTTATCTGAACCGTTCCCCCATTCTTTTAGCGAACGACGCACTGCCGAGCTGATCAAATATGCGGCCAACGCGTTCCTCGCCACCAAGATCACCTTCATCAACGAGATTGCCGATCTCGCCGAAAAAGTCGGCGCCGATGTGCAGGAGGTTGCGCGCGGGATCGGGCTGGACAATCGGATCGGATCGAAGTTCCTGCACGCCGGCCCCGGCTACGGCGGCTCCTGCTTTCCCAAGGATACGGTCGCGCTCATTAAGACTGCGCAGGATCACGCCTCGCCGCTGCGCATCGTCGAGGCTGTTGCCGCCGTGAACGATGCGCGCAAGCGCGCGATGGCACGAAAAGTATCGGCCGCGCTTGGCGGCGAGTTGCGCGGAAAAACCGTCGCGATCCTCGGTCTCACGTTCAAGCCGAATACCGACGACATGCGCGAGGCGCCGTCGATTCCGCTCATCACAGCGCTGCAGGACATGGGCGCGAAGGTTCGCGTCTACGATCCGGTCGGCATGGAGCAGGCCAAGAGCCTTATCGGCAACATCACCTTCTGCAACGACTCTTATTCCTGTGCGGAGGGTGCCTCAGCGCTGGTGATCGTCACGGAATGGGAGCAATTCCGTGCCCTAGATTTCGATCGGTTGAAGGGCGTGATGGTGCAGCACGTTCTGGTCGACTTGCGCAACGTTTACCGGCCGGATGATATCACCCGTCACGGCTTTGTTTATGAAAGCATCGGACGGCCGCGGAAATGACGTCTGCCAGCGTCCCCTTTGATAGAAGTTGTTGTCCCCGCGCGAGCGGGGACCCGCTAATCATCTCCATCGCTGTTAGTTTCGTGGCCACCGGTTCATCCGCCTATCCGGATGACGACGAGAATCATGCGAACTTTCGATACATCCCTGTCGATCGATGCTGCGCTGCCGCAACTTACCGCGGCGCTCGCCGGCAATGATGCGGCTGTGCTGGTCGCCTCGCCCGGCGCCGGCAAGACGACACGCGTGCCGCTTGTGCTGCTCGACGAGCCGTGGGCGAAGGATAAAAATTCTCGTGCTGGAGCCGCGCCGGCTGGCGGCGCGGACCGCCGCCGCGCGCATGGCGTCCACCTTGCGCGAACAGGTCGGCGATACCGTGGGCCTGCGTGTGCGCTTCGATCTGAAAGTCACAAAGCGCACGCGTATCGAGATCGTGACCGAGGGCGTATTCACGCGCCTTGTTCTCGAAGACCCTCTCTCGATGGCGTCGCCGCGGTGCTGTTCGACGAATTCCACGAACGGTCGCTGGATGCCGATCTCGGGCTGGCGCTGGCCCGCGATGCACAGCTGGGTCTGCGACCGGATCTCAAGCTATTGGTGATGTCGGCGACGCTCGACGGTGCGCGGGTTGCGGCGCTGCTCGGCAATGCGCCGGCGGTCGAATGCGAGGGCCGCGCGTTTCCGGTTGAAACCCGTTATCTGGGCCGCGATCCCCGTGGGTCGATTGAGCGTCAGGTGGTGGATGCGGTGGAACGCGCTCTGCGTGCCGAAACCGGCTCGCTGCTGGTGTTTCTGCCGGGCGCCGGTGAGATCCGCCGTACCGGTGAGTTGCTGAAGGAGCGCTTGCGCGAACCGAATGTCGACATTGTCGAACTCTTCGGCGCCCTCGATGCTCGCGAACAGGATCGCGCCGATTTCACCCTCGCCGACGGGGCGGCGCAAAGTCGTTTTAGCAACCTCGATTGCCGAAACCTCGATTACCATCGAAGGTGTTCGCGTCGTCATCGACAGCGGATTGGCGCGGGTGCCGCGCTACGAGCCGGATGTCGGCCTGACGCGATTGGAGACCGTGCGCGTCTCGCGCGCGGCCGCCGACCAGCGCCGTGGCCGCGCAGGCCGCACCGAGCCGGGCGTCTCTTACAGGTTGTGGGACGAGCCGCAGACGGGATCGCTCGAGCCTTATACGCGGCCGGAAATATTGTCTGCGGACCTGTCGTCCTTCGCACTCGATCTCGCCCAATGGGGCACGGCCGACACCGGCCAGCTCGCATTTCTCGATGTGCCGCCGCAGGCCGCTTTGAACGAAGCCAAAACCTTGCTCAGTGAAATTGGTGCCATCGACGAGAAGGGTCGCATCACAGAGGAAGGCCGCAAGCTGCGAGCATTACCACTGCCGCCGCGACTGGCGCGCATGGTTGTGGACGCAGCGGCGCAAGGCGCGGGCGAAACGGCCGCTGCAATCGCCGCCGTTCTCACCGAACGGGGGCTCGGCGGCAACGACGTCGACCTCGGCCACCGGCTTGAAAACTTCCAGCGCGATCGATCAAGACGTGCCGAAGATGCGCGCGCGATGGTGAGACGTTGGGCGGCAACGGCCGGCAACAGGAAGAAGGATAACGGAGATTCTCCCGGCGGGTTCCTCGCGCTGGCTTATCCCGATCGCGTCGCCAGGAGTCGTGGGGCGGCGGTGGTGCATTTTTGCTTGCCAACGGCCGCGGCGGCATTATCGACCCCGCATCGTCGCTCGCGCGCGAACCATATCTTGTCGTCGCGGAGCTTGCGGGTGCCGCGGCCGCAGGACGTATCGTGTTGGCGGCGCCGATTACGCTAGAGGAGATTGAACAACGTTTCTTCGACCGGATCGAAGATCGCGAGTTTGTGACCTTCGATGCAACGTCCGGCTTCGCTGCGCGCGCGACGTGTCCGCCGGCTCGGTGCATTGATTTTGACCGAGCAGACCCGGCCGGTCGCGCCGGATTCCGAAAGCGCCAGGTTGTTGGCCGAGGGAATTGCCGCCTTGGGGCTGCACAGGCTGCCGTGGAGTAAGGCGCAGCTTCAATTGCGCAATCGCGTGATGTTCCTTCGGCGCGCCGAGGGCGAAGAATGGCCCGACCTGTCGGATGGAGCGCTGTCAGGCACGGCAGCCGAATGGTTGGCACCATTCCTCACGGGAAAGTCTTCACTGTCGCAAATCGGCGCCGATGATCTTGCCGCGGTACTCGCAGCCTTGCTGCCGTGGAATCTGCGCAAGCGGCTCGACGCCGAGGCGCCGACACATTTTTCTGCTCCGTCCGGCTCGCAGGTGCCGATTGACTACGAAGCGGAAGCAGGGCCGAAACTTTCGATACGCGTGCAGGAATTGTTCGGCCTTGCGGTGCATCCAACGATCGCAGGAGGGCGCGTGCCCCTGCTCATTGAATTGCTGTCGCCAGCGCATCGGCCGGTGCAGATGACGCGCGATTTGCCAGGATCTCTGGCGCGGGAGCTATAGAGATGTAAGAACAGATCTGCGCGGCCGGTATCCGAAGCATCCGTGGCCCGAAGATCCATTGACAGCACTGGCAACGCGTCGCGCCAAGCGGCCCGGCCAATAGTTACAATTGTCGTCAATCGAGTTACCGAGCGCTCACCATGCGCAAAAGCGCGCGCGGGATTTCGCATACGTTAAGCCCGCTTTGATTCTGACATGGCACGGTGGCCGCCGATCATTGGGCTTTGTCATGCGTCAACTCGTTTTCTTGCCGTCGTCTTGGTCGTCGCCGGAAGCTATGCGGCCCGGCCGACCGCGCGGTCGAAACGCATACCGAGCCTCAGGCCGCGGTCGTCGAACCCGCAATTGAGTTACTTGAACCGAGCACTTCGGGCCGCACCCTGATGCTGCAAAGCGATCGTCAGGGCCATTTCCAGGTCGAGGCGAGGGTCGAAGGGCGATTTGTCGATTTCGTGGTCGACACTGGCGCGTCCCTGGTTGTCCTGCGCGAGTCGCTCCGCCGCGTTGGCGGGCATTCGTATGAGTCCCCGCGACTACACGGCTACTGCAGTCACCGCCAACGGCAGGATAAAGGCCGCGCCCGCCAAGATTGATCGCATCGAAGTCGGCGGGATCACAGTCCACGACGTGCCGGCCATGGTCTTGCCCGACGAGGTTTTGTCCAAAACCTGCTCGGCGTCTCATTCTGTCGCGGCTCAGGCGCTACGAATACGCCAACGGCCGCTTGTTGCTCGAACAGTAGTTCGTTGCCCCTCGAAATCGATGCGGAGCGCTTTCCGCGCCTCTTCCGTTAGGGTATGGGATTTGCGCCCTTAACCCGAGGATCTGATGTTTCCGACGCCAAAACCTGCGCTCACGCCGAATACATATGCCTATGAATCCTCGCCGCTGGTGAAGCCGACCGGCTTCCGGGAATACGACGCGCGCTGGCTTCTGGAAAAAGAAATCAATCTGATGGGCGTCCAGGCCCTCGGTATCGGTCTCGGCACGCTCATTCATGAGCTCAACGTGAAACCCGAAATCGTGACCGGGCACGATTTCCGAAGCTATTCGTCGTCGGTGAAAATGGCGCTCATTTCCGGCCTGATGGCGGCGGGCTGTAAGGTCCACGACATAGGCCTGGTCATTACGCCGATGGCCTATTTCGCCCAGTTTGAGCTCAACGTGCCTTGCGTCGCGATGGTGACGGCATCGCACAACGACAACGGCTGGACCGGCGTGAAGATGGGAGCCAACCGGCCGCTGACGTTCGGGCCGGTCGAGATGAAGCGGCTCAAGGAAATCGTCATGGCGGCGAAGTTCGATTTCGGGCCGGCGGCAGCTACGGGTTCGTGCAAGATTTTCCCGAGCGCTATATCGCCGATCTGACCAAACGACCGAAGCTGAAGCGCAAGCTCAAGGTTGTCGCTGCGTGCGGCAATGGCACCGCCGGCGCGTTCGCACCACGGATATTGCAGGCGATCGGATGCGAGGTCGTGCCGCTCGACTGCAATCTCGACCACACTTTCCCGCGTTACAACCCCAACACCGAAGACATGAAGATGCTGCACGCGATGCGCGACGCGGTTCTGGTCAATCGGGCCGATGTTGCGCTCGGCTTCGACGGCGATGGCGATCGCTGCGGCGTGGTGGACAACGAGGGCGAGGAAATTTTCGCCGACAAGGTTGGCGTCATGCTGGCGCGGGATATGTCGACCATGCACCGGAACACGACATTCGTGGTCGATGTGAAATCCACCGGCCTGTTCCTCACCGATCCGGTGCTGAAGGCCAACGGCGTCAAGGTCGACTACTGGAAGACCGGTCATTCCTACATCAAACGGCGGGTCAATGAGCTCGGTGCGATTGCCGGTTTCGAGAAGTCCGGACACTTCTTTTCAACAAGCCGTTTGGTCGCGGTTACGACGACGGCATGATCTTCGCGCTCGCGGTGCTGCGACATGCTTGACCGCAATCCGGACAAGAGCATGGCCGACTTGCGCAAGGCGCTGCCGAAGACCTGGGGTTCGCCGACGATGGCACCGCACTGCGACGACGAGAAAAGTATGCGGTGGTCGACGCGGTGGTGAAGCACTTCGAATCTGCCAAGGCGGAAGGCAAGAAGGTCGCCGGCCAGCCGATCCGCGAATTGGTCACCGTGAATGGCGTGCGCGTAACAGTCGAGGACGGCACCTGGGGTCTCGTGCGCGCATCCTCGAACAAGCCGGAGCTGGTGGTGGTGGTCGAGAGCCCGGTATCCGGAGCAGCGCATGCGGGAGATGTTTCAGGCGGTCGATGGCGTATTGCGCACGCATGCGGAAGTCGGGCGCCTATAATCAGACGATTTGATTGTCCGAAACGTCATGCGCATCACCATCCTCGGTGCCGGCCCTGCGGGATCTTTACCTTGCATATTTGATCAAGCGGCGCTGTCCGGACACGACGGTGACCGTCATCGAACAAAACCCGGCCGACGCCACATTCGGCTTCGGTGTGGTGTTCTCCGACCGTGCGCTCGAATTTCTGCGCGAAGATGATGAAGCCACGTATTCGGCGATAACGCCGCATATGGGATCGTGGAACGACATCACCATCGCTCATCGCGGCGAGCGCGTGACGATTGACGGTGTCGGCTTTTCCGCTATCGGGCGTCTCAAGCTGCTGCAACTGCTGCAGGCGCGGGCGCGGTCGGTCGGCGTCGAGCCTGTGTACCGTCGCACGGTGAAAAGTCTCGACGAACTTCGGCGATGCCGACCTTGTCGTCGGTACCGATGGTGTCAATCCGCTCGTCCGCCGCGGTAACGAAGAGCGTTTTGGCGCCAGCGTGCGTTTTCTCCAAATCGTTTTGCCTGGTTTGGCACCGGAAGGCGTTTTGAGACGCTCACCCAGACGTTTGTCGAAACTGACGCCGGTTCTTTCAACGCGCATCATTACCGGTATGCGCCCAATCTCAGCACGTTCATTGTCGAGGTCGATGGAGCCACCTTCGCGCGCGCAGGCTTCGGGCAGATGGACGAGGAACAAACACGCAGCTTCTGTGAACGCGTGTTTGCGCAAGCACTGGATGGCAACCAGCTGATATCGAACAAGTCGACCTGGCGGCAGTTCCCAATCGTTCACAACGAGCATTGGTCGGTCGGAAATTGCGTTCTTGTCGGCGACGCCTTGCACACGGCTCATTTCTCGATCGGCTCGGGCACGCGCCTCGCCATGGAAGATGCGATTGCGCTCGACAAGGCGTTGACGCATTCAGACGACATCGGCGCTGCGCTCGCTGCGTATGAAGCCGCGCGTCGTCCGATACTCGAGAAAGCTGGTGTCGGGTGCCAATGGCAGCGCGACCTGGTACGAGCATTTTGCCGAACATATGCGGCTTGCGCCGGTCGATTTTGCGATGAGTTACATCACCCGCTCCGGCCGAATAGACATCGACCGGCTGCGGAGACTTTCTCCGCGCTTCGTCGACCAGTTCGAGCGTAATCGTTCCGCCGCGAATGGCGCCACGGATTAAGAATTAATAAAAGCTTATGACCGTATAACGTCCGCCGCGTTCGGGCGGGGATCGGCTTGAACACCGTCTTGCAGCAGAACTGGCAGATCTATGCCATGGCAGTCATCGTGGGCTTTGCCACGGTGATGGTCATGCGTTGGTGGCGTTACAGGCGCGCCTCCGGCGGAGGCGACAGTGCACTTCTGTCCATCGTTCTCAACAACATGACGCAAGGTGTCATTCTGTTTGATGCCCACGAGCGTATTCTCGTCTGCAACAATCGTTACATCGAGATGTACGGCGTTTCGCCAGATGTCGTGAAGCCCGGCGCACGCTGCTGGGCCTCATCGAAAATAGGATAACGACCGGCAGCCTCAATATTGATCCCAAGAAATATCGCGACGAGATTCTCAGCGCGGTGCGGCAGGGCCAATCGATGAACCGCATCGTCGAAACCCCGGACGGCCGCGCCATTTTGGTGGTCAATCGGTCAATCAAAGATGGCGAGTACTGGATCGGGACCCACGACGATATTACCGAGCGCATTCATGCCGAGAGAAAAAGTTCGGCATTGTCGGAGCAGGAACGGCGCCGCGTCGAGATCGAAACCGAAATTCAGGCTTTCCGCGCAGACGCCGCCGCCGTACTGCAAACGGTGACAAAGCACCGCGGCACTGAAGTCGATTGCGGTGGCGTTGTCGAATTCGTCCGGCCGCACGTCTGAGCGCACCGCCGGCGCCGTCGATACGTCGAACGAGGCTTCCGGCAACATGACCGCGGCTGCAAGTGCTGCCGAAGAGCTGATCGCGTCGATCGGAGAAATAGGCCGCCAGATCGGTCAGGCGGCCGAAGTTGCATCGCATTCGGTCGCCGAGGCACAAACGACCAACGAACATATGGCGCGCCTCGCCGACACCGTTCAGCACATCGGCGAAGTCGTCAATCTGATCCGGTAACATTGCCGGCCAGACAAACCTGCTTGCGCTCAATGCAACGATCGAGGCGGCGCGGGCCGGCGAAGCGGGCCGCGGTTTCGCCGTGGTCGCTTCCGAGGTGAAATCGCTCGCGGTGCAGACGGCGAAAGCGACCGAGCAGATCGCCATGCAAATCGAGGCGGTGCAAAGCTCGACCCGCGTCACCGGCCGATGCAATCCGCCGCAATACCGAGCGCATGCGCGAGATCGACGGCTATACTTCGGCCGTGGCGCTTTCACTGCAACAGCAGGACAGCGCAACCGACGAGATCTCGCATAACGTCGCGAGCGCGGCGCATGGTGCAAAGGGACTGGTTGGCGTGCTGGACGAAGTCACCAAGGCGGTCGGCGAAACGCGCGGCGCTGCCGAGCAAAGTGCTCGAAGCGTCGGAGACGGTCGAGGCTGCAGCAACGAGGCTGCAAAGAGGCATCGAGGGATTTCTCGGCCGCGTCGCGGTTTGAACCCCGGCGCTAATCCTTCTCGCTTCCTTGAACGTCTCGCGGAACGGGTGCGCGGGATAGACCCCGAGCACCGTCAATTCCTTGGAAAAGAAGGCGAGTTCTTCAAGCGCGAACACCAGCGCGCGGTCGTCCGGATGACCCTCGACGTCCGCGTAGAATTGCGTGGCGAAGAAGTTGCCGCCGACCATGTAGCTCTCGAGCTTGGTCATGTTCACGCCATTGGTCGGCGAAGCCGCCGAGCGCCTTGTAGAGCGCGGCCGGCACGTTGCGCACCCTGAAGACGAAAGTCGTGACGACCTTGCCCTGGCCTGGCTGCTGCCCATTTTTTCTCCCGCGACAGGACGATAAAGCGCGTCGTCGAATGCGATCTCGTCCTCGACATTCTCTTTCAGAATGTCGAGGCCGTAGATTTCCGCGGCGAGCCGTGACGCGATCGCCGAGCGGGTGAGATCCTTGGCTTCCGCGACTTCGCGAGCCGACCCGGCGGTGTCGGCGGCAACCACCGGCTTGAGTTTCAGTTCGCGGATGATGTTGCGGCACTGGCCGAGCGCCATCACATGGCTCTGGACCGTTTTGATGGTCTTGCAGGCTCGCGCCTTTCGACGCCATCAACTGGTTTCGGATCGGAAGAAACCATTCGGCAATGATGTGCAGGCCGGAGGTCGGCATCAGATGATGAATGTCGGCGACACGTCCGGCGACCGAGTTCTCGATCGGGATCATGCCGAGATCGACGTCGCCGGCGAGGAGCGCGGAGAAGCAATCCTCAAAGGTGGGGCAGGGGATCGGTTCGTGATCCGGATAGGCTTCGCGACAGGCAATGTGCGAATTTGCCCCCGGCTCGCCCTGGAAAATGATCTTCTTTTTTGCCATGTCCACGCGTCCTGACGGGGTTCCGTACGCGGACCTTCGGCCCTGAGTCAACCGCCGAGCAGCTTGCGCGCCGTCTCCAGATCCTCCGGCGTGTCGACGCCCAGCGGCACGCTGTTAACGATCATGACATCGATGCGCATGCCGGCGTCGAGCGCGCGCAACTGCTCGAGTTTTTCGCGTTGCTCGTTGGTCGATGGCGGCAGTTTGACGAAGCGCTCCAGCGCCGGGCGGCGATAGGCGTAGAGCCCGATGTGATGATAGTGCGGGCCATCGCCGGTCGCGTTCGCGCGACGTGAAGTTTTCGCCTGCAGGCGGTCGGGCCCGACCTGCGCGCCAGAAACCTTTGACGACGTTCGGATTGCTACGCTCGGCGGGATCGGTGATGACGGCAGCGAGGGTCGCGATGTCGACGTCTTCGCCGGCGAGCGGCTTGAGCGCGGCGCGGATGTCGGCGGCTTCGATGGTCGGCAGGTCGCCCTGCACGTTGACGACGATATCGACGCTGTGTTCGGGATCGACCGCTTCGAGGGCTTCGTAGATCCGGTCCGAGCCCGAAACATGATCGCCGCGCGTCATGACGGCGCGGCCGCCGGCTTTTTCCACAGCCGCCGCGACCGCTTCCGAATCGGTGGCCACGACCACGTCGCCGATGGCCGGCGGCATGAGCGCGGCGAAATACATGCACGATCATCGGCACGCCATTAAGATCGGCCAGAGGTTTGCCCGGCAGGCGTGTCGAGGCGAGGCGCGCCGGAATGAGGACGATGGCGTCGGGCATCGGAATTGCGGGTGACCCGGCCACATGACGGGTGTCGATAATGCCGCAGGCGCTTATACGGGTTGCCATAGGTCAGGCAAACCGGTATCTCATCGCCGCCGCCGGGCCACGGCGGTCGTCGCCCCACCGTCACGCCCCGCTCCGGGAGCCGCCTTTCGATGAATTCCTTCGAACTCAACAAGATCCTCGGCGCCATCCTCGGCACCTGCCTTGATCTTGCTCGCGCTCAACATCGCCGCGGGAGCTGTTTTTGCGCCGCAGAAGCCGGCAAAGCCGGGCTTTGACATCGCGGTCAAGGAGGCCGGCGAAGAGAAAGGCGGCGCCGCCACCAGGAGCCCGAGCAGCCGATCGAAACGCTGCTTGCCAAAGCCTCGGTGGAAAAAGGCCAGGCGGCGGCCAAGCAATGCCAAGCCTGCCATACCTTCGAGAAGGGCGGCCCGAACCGCGTCGGCCCCAACTCTGTGGAATATCGTCGAGACCGCGCGCGCGCGTCCGAAGCCGGATTCAACTACTCGGCGGCGATGAAGGGCAAGGGCGGCAACTGGACGTTTCGACGAGCTCAACAAGTTCCTGGCCAATCCGCGCAGCTATGTCCCCGGGACAGCCATGACTTTCGCCGGCCTGTCGAGGCCGGAGCAGCGCGCCGACGTCGATCGATTATCTGCACACTTTGGCCGACAACCCGCTGCCGCTGCCCAAGGCGGCTGAAGGCGCACCGCCGCCAGCCGCGGTGGCGAGCCGGCCAAGAAATAGTCAGCACGTTCAGCGGCCGGGCCTTCGCCCGGCCACTGTGTTCTCGCGCGACCATTTGTCACGGAAATTTGAGCTTGCTGCGACGCTGGCGGCCGGTCCACCGCTGGCGGGGGACCGAAAAAGCGACATAATTACCAGCGACCGCATAGCAACAGCGGTCATGCCGGAGTGTTTGCATGAAACTCAGTCGTCGATCTGTCTTGCGCGCCACTGCCTCGACGTTGGTTGCGCCAGCCTTCGGCGCACTTGGCGCCGTATCGTCGCAAAGCTCGGCGCGCGGCGCAGACGCAGACGCAGACTTGGCGGCACGCGCTGTCTTTGTTCGGCGACATCAAATATCCGGAAGGGTTCAAGCATTTTGAATACGTCAATCCGAATGCGCCGCAGGGCGGCATCGTGCGTCAGAGCGCGTTCGGCACGTTCGACAATTTCAACACGGTGGTGTCCGGCGTGAAGGGAAGCATCGCCGCCGGCACCGAGCTTTTCACGGAGACGCTGACCACGCCGGCGCTCGACGAGGTGTCGACCGAATACGGACCTGCTGGCGGAGGCCGTCAGCTATCGCTGAAGATCATTCGAACGTCACTTACCGTCTGCGCGCGAACGCACGCTGGCATGACGGGAAGCCGATCACGACCGATGACGTTCTTTTTCATTCGACGCGTCTGAAGAAGAACAGTCCGTTTTACGGCGCCTACTACCGGCATGTCGTGAACGTCGAGAAAATCGGCGAGCGCGAGATCAAATTTACTTTCGACGGGCCGGGCAATCGCGAACTGCCGCAGATTGTCGGCCAGCTTCCGGTGCTGCCGAAACATTGGTGGGAAGGAACCGACAAATCCGGCCGAAAGCGCGACATCACGCAGACAACGCTTGAGCCGCCGCTCGGCTCCGGGCCATACCGCCTCAAGCGATTTCGCGCCGGGCCGCACGTTGGTTTACGAAAAGGTCGATGACTATTGGGGCAAGGATCTCAATGTCATCATCGGCACGCGCAATTTCCAGACGCTCCGCTACGAGTATTTCCGCGACTCCACCGTCGCGCTCGAGGCATTTAAGGCCGACCAGACTCGACTGGCGCGTCGAGAACAGCGCCAAGGACTGGGCCAACTGCGTATGATTTCCCGGCGGTGCGGGACAAGCGGGTCATCCGTCGAGGAATTTCCCATTCGCAATGTCGGCGTCATGCAGGCCTTCGCCTTCAATATTCGCCGCGACAAATTCAAGGATCCCCGCGTTCGCCGCGCCTTCAATTTCGTATTCGATTTCGAGGAGATGAATCGTCAGCTTTTTCCGACCAGTACAAGCGGATCGGCAGCTATTTCGAAGGCACGGAGCTGGCCGCAACCGGCGTGCCTTCCGGCAAGGAACTGGAAATTCTCGAAAGCGGTACGCGACAAGGTGCCGGCCGACCTCTTCACCAAGCCGTACACGAACCCTGTCGGCGGCAATCCACAGGCGGTGCGCAACAATCTGAGGAAGCGCTGGCCTTGTTTCACCAGGCCGGTTACGAGATTCGCGATACCAAGCTGGTCAATGCAAAGACCGGCGAGCAATTCGCCGTCGAGTTTCTGGTGGACGACCCTGCGGCGCAGCGCTTCGTCCTGTTCTACAAGCCGTCGCTGGAACGCACGGGCATGCGCGTGGACGTGCGCGTGGTCGACGCCGCGCAATACGAGAACCGGCTTCGGCAGTGGGATTTCGATATCATCGTCGCGTCCTGGGCTCAGTCGCTTTCACCCGGGAACGAGCAACGCGGCTTCTGGAGTTCGCAGGCCGCCGACCAGCCGGGCTCGCGCAACCTGGTCGGCATCAAGAATCCCGCAATCGATACGCTGATCGAGCGCGTGATCTTCACCAAGGATCGCGCCGAACTGGTCGCCGCCGACCCAGGCGCTCGATCGCGTTCTGCTGTGGAATTTTTACGTGGTGCCGCAGTGGACTTATCCCTATGCGCGCACCGCGCGCTGGGATCGTTTCGCCCACCCTGACATAATGCCGAAATACGGTCGCTCGGCTTTCCCTACCGTCTGGTGGTGGGATGCCGAAAGAGCTGCCAAAGTGCCGCAACGGTCATAATCGATGGCTTTCAGTCGCCGCCGGGCTTTGAGTCTTTTTGCCGGTGCGGCCGTGGCCGGTGTCGGCAGCCGAGTCGTATCAGCCTCGTGCACAGAATGCCGATCGGCACGGCATGTCGGCCTTCGGCGATCTCAGCTACCCGCCTGATTTTCCGCACTTCAACTACGTCAATCCAAAAGCGCCCGAAAGGCGGCGTGTTCTCGCAGATTGGGCCGAACCGCCAGTTCAACCAGTCGTTCCAGACCTTCAATTCGCTCAATAGCTTCATTCTCAAGGGCGACGCTGCGCAAGGCATGGAGCTTACGTTTGCGACGCTCATGGTCCGTTCGGGCGACGAACCCGATGCCATGTACGGACTTCGCTGCACGCAGCGTGCGCGTATCTCCGATGATGGGCTGACCTACACTTTCACGTTGCGTGCCGGAAGCGAAATTCCACGACGGCACACCGCTGACGGCGCACGATGTCGTCTGGTCGTTGGCCACACTGAAGGAAAAGGGCCACCCGATCATTACCCAGCAGTTGCGCGACTTCACGGGCGCGGAGGCCACCGACGATCGCACCGTTGTCGCGCGCTTTGCCGAGAATCGCGCGCGTGACGTGCCGTTGTTCGTTGCCGCGCTGCCGATCTTCTCGCGCGCCTACTATTCGAAAAAATCGTTCGACGAGATCGACTCTCGACATCCCGCTCGGCGGCGGTGCTTACAAGGTGCGGTCGCTTCCAGGTCGGGCATTTCATCGAGTTCGAGCGGGTCAAGGATTGGTGGGGCGCCGATCTTCCGGTTTCGCGCGGGCAGAACAATTTCGACGTAGCTGCGCTTCGAGTACTATCGGGACCGCGAGGTCGGCTTCGAAGGCTTCACGGCGAGAAACTATCTTTTCCGCGAGGAATTCACGTCGCGCTTCTGGGCGACGCGCTACGATTTTCCTGCCTTCAAGGACGGCCGCGTCAAACGCAACGTGCTGCCCGACGACACGCCTTCGGGCGCGCAAGGCTGGTTCATCAATACGCGACGTGAGAAGTTCAAGGACCGGCGCGTTCGCGAAGCGCTGATCGATGCGTTCGATTTCGAGTGGACCAACAAGAACATCATGTATGGATCCTACGAACGCACGCATTCGGTGTTCCAGAATTCGCCGATGATGGCGAAGGGAAAGCCGGACGCAGCCGAGCTTGCGCTGCTCGAGCCGTTTCGCGGCAAAGTTCCGGACGAGGTTTTCGGCGAACCCTATGTGCCGCCCGTCACCGACGCGTCGGGACAGGACCGGCAGTGGCTGAGGCGCGGCGCCCAGCTCCTCGAGCGATGCCGGGTGCACGCTCAAGAACGGCAAGCGGATTCTTGCCGAACGGCAAGCCGATCACCATCGAATTCCTGATCGACGAGCCGACCTTTCAGCCGCATCATCTGCCCTTACATCAGAATCTGGGCGTGTTGGGCATCGACGCGACCTTGCGCATTGTCGATCCGGTCCAATATCGCGCACGCGTCGATGGTTTCGACTTCGACATCACGGTTGAGCGCTTCAGCTTTTCCGCGACGCCGGGCGATCTCGCTTCGCACTTTTTTCATCCCAGGCGGCCGCAACGAAGGGCTCGCAGAATCGCGCCGGCATCGCCGATCCGGCGGTGGACGCGCTTGTCGACACTATTATTGCGGCCAAGACCCGCGCGGAGCTCACAGCTGCCTGCAAAGCGCTTGATCGCGTCATCCGTGCCGGACGATACTGGATCCCGCATTGGTACAAAGCGTCGCACTGGATCGCCTATTGGGACGTATTCGATCGATCCGGCCAACCAAGCCCCGCTATTTCCGCGGAATTCCAGAGACCTGGTGGTACGATCGCGATAAGGCGGCCAAACTGGAACAAAAGGATAAGCGGAACGCTGCGCTTCCGCATCGGCGGGAGTGAGGTACTGAGGGGAGCGCATGACCGCCTATATCATCCGCCGCCTGCTGTTCATGGTGCCGACGATGTTCGGCATCATGCTGGTGGCATTCGTCGTGTGTGCAGTTCGCGCCCGGCGGCCCGGTCGAGCAGGTGATCGCCAAGCTCACCGGCTCGGATACCGGCGCGACCTCGCGCATTTCCGGCTCAGCCGGGCGGCGATTTCGGCAACCGCGGCCTGCGCAGGGCGCGTCGCAGGTCGACGCCGTCGACATCGAAATATCGCGGCGCGCAGGGCCTCGATCCCGAATTCATCAAGAAGCTGGAGACGCAGTTCGGCTTCGACAAGCCGGCGCCCGAGCGCTTCGCGCTGATGCTGTGGAACTACGCCGCGCTTCGACTTCGGCAAGAGCTATTTCCGCGACGTCAGCGTGCTGCAATTGGTCAAGGAAAAGCTGCCGGTGTCGATGTCGCTCGGCATCTGGATGACGTTGCTGACGTATCTGATCTCGATCCCGCTCGGCATCCGCAAGGCGATGGAGGACGGCTCGCGCTTCGACGTCTGGACCTCGACCGTGATCATCGTCGGCTATGCCATTCCCGGCTTTCTGTTTGCGATCCTGCTGATCATCCTGTTCGCCGGCGGCTCGTTCTTCGACTGGTTTCCGCTGCGCGGCCTGGTATCCGAGAACTGGTCGCAACTGCCCTGGTGGCAGAAAATCCTCGACTATTTCTGGCATCTGACGCTGCCGATCATCGCGATGGCGCTGTCGGCCTTCGCCACAATGACGTTGCTGACGAAGAACTCGTTCCTGGAAGAGATCCGCAAGCAATATGTGCTGACGGCACGCGCCAAAGGGCTGCACGAGCAACCAGGTGCTCTACGGTCACGTTTTCCGCAATGCCATGCTGATCGTCATTGCCGGATTTCCCGTCCGCTTTCGTGCACGCCTTCTTCACCGGCGCGCTGCTGATCGAAACCATCTTCTCGCTCGACGGGCTCGGGCTGCTTGGCTTCGAGAGCGTTCTCAATCGCGACTATCCGGTGGTCTTTGCCACGCTGTACATCTTCTCGCTCATCGGCGTGGTCGTGAATTTGATCTCCGATCTGACGTACACCTGGATCGATCCGCGTATCGACTTCGAGACGCGGGAGGTCTGAGGTGGACGCACGCACCGGCATCAAGCCGCCGGAAACTGCCGTCTCGCCGATGGGGCTAGCGGCGCCACCGACTACAAAGCGCATCGCGATTTCACCGCTCAACAAACGGCGCTGGGAGAATTTCAAGGCCAACCGGCGCGGCTACTGGGCGCTGTGGATTTTCCTGACGCTGTTCGTGATCTCGCTGTTCGCCGAATTCATCGCCAACGACAAACCGATTTTCATCCACGTGAACGGGCAGGTCGTTTTTTCCGGCCGTGATCACCTATCCGGACACGGCGTTCGCCAAAGAGCAGGATCCGAACCTGTTCGGCACCGCGGCCGACTATCGTGACGACTACCTGATGAGTCTGATCAACAACGAAGGCGGCATCATCATCTGGCCGCCGATACGCTTCTCACTACAACACGCAGGTCAGCAAGCCGCCGTCGCCGTTCCCGTCCAAGCCGACATGGTTGCTGACGCAGAAAGATTGCGAGTTTGCCGCCACGCACGGTTTTGCAAGATGCGATGAAGTCGAAACAAACTGGCTCGGCACCGACGATCGGCGGCCGCGACGTGGTGGCGCGGCTGATCTACGGCTTCCGGATCTCGGTGTTGTTCGGGCTGGCGCTCACCATCATTTCCTCGATCATCGGCGTCGCGGCCGGCGCGGTGCAGGGCTATTTCGGCGGCTGGACCGACCTCCTGTTCCAGCGCTTCATCGAAATCTGGACCTCGATTCCGTCGCTCTATCTGCTGCTGATCATTTCGTCGGTGCTCGGTGCCGGGATTCTTCGTTCTGCTCGGAATATTGCTTCTGTTCTCCTGGGTCTCGCTGGTCGGCCTGGTGCGCGCCGAATTCCTGCGCGGCCGCAACTTCGAATACATCCAGGCAGCGCGCGCGCTCGGCGTGTCGAACACGGTCATCATCTTCCGCCATCTGCTGCCGAACGCGATGGTGGCGACCATGACGTTCCTGCCGTTCATCCTGTCATCGTCGGTGATGACGCTGACCGCGCTCGACTTCCTCGGTTTCGGCCTGCCGCCGGGCTCGCCCTCGCTCGGCGAACTGCTCTCGCAAGGCAAAGCGAACGTGCAGGCGCCGTGGCTCGGCTTCACCGGCTTCTTCAGCATCGCCTTCATGCTGTCGCTGCTGATCTTCATCGGCGAGGCGGTGCGCGATGCCTTCGATCCAAGGAAGACATTCCGATGAGCGCGTCAGATCCGCATTCTCTCCATTCGCGACCTGTCGATCGCCTTCGGACGCGGCGATCGAGAAGTGCTCGCCGTCGATCACGTATCATTCGACATCCGCAAAGGCGAGACGATGGCGCTTGTCGGCGAATCCGGCTCCGGTAAGTCGATCACGGCGCTCTCGGTGATGAAGCTGTTGCCGTATCCCTCCGCGCATCATCCCTCAGGCTCGATCAAGTTTCAGGGCCGCGAATTGCTGACCCTGAACGGAAGCGCAAATTCGCCACGTGCGCGGCAATGACATCGCCATCATCTTTCAGGAGCCGATGACCTCGCTCAACCCGCTGCACACGATCGAAAAGCAGATCCGCGAAATTTTGATGTTGCATCAAGGTATTACAGGCGAGGCGGCGCTGGCGCGGATCGTCGAATTGCTCGGCCAGGTGGGCATTCCCGATCCCGTCGGACGGCTTGGCAGCTATCCGCACCAGCTCTCGGGCGGTCAGCGCCAGCGCGTGATGATCGCGATGGCGCTCGCCAACGATCCCGACCTTCTGATTGCCGACGAACCCACCACCGCGCTCGACGTCACGGTGCAGGCGCAAATTCTCAAGCTGCTGAAGGACACGCAAACCTCGCTCGGCATGTCCATGCTGTTCATCACACATGACCTCGGCATCGTCCGCAAGCTGGCCGACAGGGTTTGCGTCATGCAGCGCGGCAAAATCGTCGAGCAAGGCGAAGTGGAACGCGTGTTTACCGCGCCCGAACATCCCTACACGCGGGCGTTGCTGGCGGCCGAGCCGAAGCCGGACCCGGCGCCGCCTTGCCCGGACGCTCCCGTTGTCATCCAGACGAAAGACTTGAAGGTCTGGTTTCCGATCAAGCGCGGCGTGCTGCGCAAGGTTGTCGGTCACATCAAGGCTGTCGATGGGGTCAGCATCCAATTGCGCAAGGGCGAGACGCTCGGCGTGGTCGGCGAATCGGGCTCGGGCAAGACCACGCTCGGCCTTGCCATTCTGCGGCTGATCTCTTCGACCGGACCGATCGTGTTCATGGGCAATGAGATCGACGGCCTGAAGTTCAAGCAGATGCGGCCGTTCCGGCACAACATGCAGATCGTGTTTCAGGACCCGTACGGCTCGTTGTCGCCGCGCATGTCCGTGTCGGACATCATCGAAGAAGGCCTGTGGGTGCATCACCCCGGGCTGTCGCGTGCGGAACGCGAGAAGCGCGTAGTCGACGCACTGCAACGACGTCGGGCTCGACCCGCAGACCCGATTTCGCTATCCGCACGAATTCTCGGGCGGGCAGCGCCAGCGCATTGCCGTTGCGCGCGCACTGGTTCTCGAGCCGACGTTCATCGTGCTTGATGAGCCCACCAGCGCCCTCGACATGCTGATCCAGTCGCAGATGGTGGACCTGCTGCGTGATCTTCAGAAGCGGCACGACCTCACATACATGTTCATTTCGCACGATCTGCGGGTCGTGGCGGCGCTGGCGAGCCGGCTGCTGGTCCTGCGTCACGGAAAGATGGTGGAAGAGGGCGCGGCGGCTCGAATTGTTCAAGGCGCCGAAGACGGAATATACGCGCGCGCTGCTTGCGGCCGCCTTCAAGCTCGAGACCGCACCCGAAGGTGCGGTGGCTCAATAGCCCTAGGATACTCGCTTCACGGCGGTGATCTCGCTGCCCGCGGCCTTGATGCGTGCGGTTGCTTCCGAAGCCGGCTCGATTGCCACCGCCATGTGATGTGAGTTCGCGTGGATGAGGCTCTCGGGGTCACGAGCGATTGCAACGTGGCCTTTCCAGAAAACGAGATCGCCGCGGCGGAGGCTTGCGAGCGACGACAATTTCCCCAGTGCCAATTCCTGTATGTCGCTGTCGCGCGGGCAGGGGACTCCGGCGGCTTGCAGCGACACCTGTACGAGGCCCGAGCAATCCAGGCCGAGCGAAGTCTTGCCGCCCCACAGATAAGGACTTCCGAGAAATTGTTCGGCCACCGTTACGAAATCGGAGCGTCTTGCCTTGATCGGCGCGAGACACACTTCCGGTATGTGCCAACCCGACACCGTCACGGCGAAACGCTCGTCCTGCCGCGCGACGGTGAGCTGCGCGCCCATGGGCAGCGCGGTGAGCGGCGGCAATTTGATGTCGGGTCCAGGGAATGCGAAGGCGCGCAGGACCGTGACCTTGTGGGTTGCGGCCGGGCCGCTCGGTCCCAGTGCGTTCGCAGACAGCCAACCGACATGGCCGTCGGTTTCCAATTGGCCCCAGGCCCAGCCCTCGTCGGTTGTTTCGTAAATCATGACGCGCTCGCCCAGCAGCGCCTCGGTGTCGAGCTCTTGCATCATGGGATGGCGCGCGGCGCAGCGCCGCAATGGGCTCGAGCACCTGGTGGCGTTTGCCTTCAACAAATCGTTTCGCCTCGACCTGGCCCTGCAGGTGTTTCGCCGCAATCTCGGGTCGAAACGGATTAATCCGTGGATCGAGCGCGACCATGGTTCAGGCGTAACGTTTGCAGAGCATCGCGTACAGGGCGCGTGCAGTCTGGCACTCGGCGCCTTCCGGGCGCCCGGGCTTTGCCGACGGAGTCCAGGCGAAAATATCAAGGTGCAGCCAGGATTTTGCGGTGACGAATCGGCGCAGAAACAGCGCAGCCGTAATGGAGCCCCCATGGCCGCCCGTTCCCACATTGTTGAGGTCGGCCACTTTTGAATCGAGCATGGTCTGATAGGGCCGCCACAGCGGCATGCGCCAGACTGGGTCGTTCTCCGCGGCGCCGGCGCGCGAAAGCGCGTCGGCAAGCGCGTCATCATCTGTAAAGAAAGGAGGGACGTCAGGCCCGAGCGCAACGCGCGCGGCCCCCGTCAACGTGGCGAAGTCGACGATCATTGTCGGCTTCTCTTCGTCAGCGAGCGCGAGGGCATCGGCTAGAATGAGCCGTCCCTCCGCATCGGTGTTGCCGATTTCGACCGAGATGCCTTTGCGCGAAACGTACACGTCGCGCGGACGGAAGCTGGTGCCGGAAATAGAGTTTTCGACAGCCGGAATGACGACGCGGAGCCTGACCTTCAGACGGCGGTCGATGATCATATGGGCGAGCGCAAGCGCCGTCGCCGCCCCGGCCATATCCTTTTTCATATTGAGCATGCTGCTATCGGGCTTGATGTCGAGCCCGCCGGTGTCGAAACAGACCCCTTTGCCGACCAAAGTAATTTGCGGATCGCTGGGCTTTCCCCACGTAATGTCGATTAGCCGCGGCTTTCGCGTCGAGCCCGCTCCGACCGCGTTTACCAGCGGAAAGCTTTTCTCGAGCGCAGCGCCACTCGTGACCCGTACCTTGGCGCCGTGTCGCCGTGCGAAGGCGCGGCTGGCCGCCTCCAGTTCAGCGGGGCCCATGTCGTTGGAGGGCGTGTTGGTCAGATCCCGGCAGAGCGTGACGCCCTCGACAATGCGACTGAGATCGTCGCCATCGACGCCTTGCGGAACTACGAGGTGAACCTTGCGTGCTGTCGGCCTTGCGGTAGCGCGTGAACTGATACGTGACCGAGCGCGAATGCGAGGGCGGCGAGCCGCGCATCGTGCGGTGCATTGGCGAAACGGTAAGTGCCCGGCGGCAGCAAATTGGACAGTTGTCCTGGCCGGAAGCGATCGATTTCGCCTTCGCCAGGTTTTCGATCCCAAAGAGCGCGCCGGCGAGCTTTCCGTCCGCAGCCGGCAGCAACAACAGGCGGCCCGGTTTGGCCTCGAACCCCGCGGTCGCAACAAATGTGCGTCCGCGCTCGCTAATCTCCTTGCGAACTGAATCGAGAGTTCCGGGATGGACAAACCAGATCGGGGTCGCCTGCGCATTTCTTGCCGGCGTTTACAAACACAGGATGCATACACACTCCGCAACGTCGCGCATCAAGACCTGGATCAATCGGGGAAAAGATCATGCGCAATCAAGGTCAGTTTACAAGTTAACCAGTCATTAGGGTTAACGCTTTATTTCTTTGGGTTAATATAATCTTGCCGCGCTAACGCTTCGCGAGTTGCACGCTCACGCCGGCATCCAGCCGGTCTTCGGATAAACGATGAGAGCTGCGGCCGCGAGCGCAATGCCATATGGCACGCCGCCGCCGTTTTCATGCAGACGCATAATCCAATGTTGACGGGCCAGAAACGCTGGAAGCGGCAGTTTGCGGCATTGAAGTATTGCCAAAGTCAGCGCGCCACCGAACAGCGACGCATAGATCATGTAACCGAGAAGATGATCGAAGCCGAACCACAACGCGGTCGCTGCCGCGAGCTTCGCATCGCCGCCGCCGATCCATCCCTGCGAGAAGAAAACAAATGCCGCGGTGAGAACCACGGCCGCCGCAGCAAGGTGCATGCCGAACGCGTAGAGGCTCATTCCGGTGACGAGGGTCAGCAGGAAAACCCGCCCGCGAGCGCCAGCGACAGCCGGTTGGAGATCGTCATGGTCAGGAGATCGCTAGACGCCGCAAAAGCCATCAAGGCAGGAAACAGCAGAAGCCTGATTGCATCCGTCAACATGACTACTCACTTTCTCTACGCAACGCACAAACAACGCTGCCACGTTACGCCAGGCAAGCTTGCCTTCGGTTAGCGCCGCCGCCTGATTTCGACGGACGTGGAAGTCGCGCGAAGTCTTGCTTCGTTAACGAATCGTTAGCCGGAGAATAGAACGGTTAATAAATCGTTAATTCGTCGACAAGCCCGGCTCTGCCGCTTCGCAAACGGATTCGCGGCAGCATCGCAGTGGGCGATGACACCATTCCTTCATCGCATTTTAACCCGGGGCTCCGATACCGGTAGCCGTAGCAACGATCCAGGTCCTGCCGATACTCGTCGAGTTGCTGTCCGTCGTTAAGGTCGCAGCGCGAGACCATGCTAAAGCTTGTTCCGATCTCGATCGCCTTCGGCATCGTGTTCGCCGCGCTGTTACACTGGTCGGCATGCAATCCCGGCCGCCCATGGTGGCGCAAGCGCGAGATCGTGAGCGACATCTGCTACTGGTTTCTGATCCCACTGGCCGCGCGTTTCGTTCGCATCGGCTTCATGGTCATGGGCGCCGCCTACATCTACGGCGTTCACGGTTCCGAGGCACTGATCAACTTCTACGATGACGGCTTCGGGCCGCTCGCCAGACTTCCACTTTGGGGCCAGGCACTCTCGTTTCTGGTCGCCTCGGATTTCCTGACCTACTGGATTCATCGCGGCTTTCATCGTGCAGCTTGTCATGCCGGAACCGCGTAGCAAGAAATCAGGCTTCATTCGTCGACTTCTGCCTTCCCGTCTTGTGCGGCGCTTTGTGCGTCAGCAGGATGGCTCCGCCGCCGTCGAATTCGGCATGGTCGCGGTGACGTTTCTGGGGCTGACCTTTGCGATCCTTGAGACGGCGCTCGTCTTTTTGCCGGCCAGACTCTGGAAACGGCGGTGACCGATCTGGCGCGGCTGATCATGACCGGGCAGGCACAAACGGCGGATGGAGCAAGCGAAGACTTCAAGAACGCCGTGTGCACCCAAGTGTACGGATTGTTTGATTGCGCCGTCCAGATGTACGTCGATGTGAAGACCTACACGAGCTTCGCGGCGATCACCCAGACCCCGCCCGTAACCAACGGCCAGCTGGACCCCTTGAAAGTGAGCTACAGCCCGGGCGGCGTCGGCGATATCGAAGTCGTCACGCTTTACTACGCGTGGCCGATCTATGTTTCGCTGCTCGGCAACAATCTGGCCGACATGGGCAGCAATCGCCTTCTCGTGGCGACAGCGGTCTTCCGTAACGAACCCTATCAATGAGGCGCCACGTTATGAAAGCAATGTCGTTGCGTTCCCTGCGTCACTTCGGCCGCAACCGGCGCGGCGCTTCCGCTATCGAATTCGCGCTTATCGCGCCGCTGATGCTTGGGCTTTACATCGGTTGCGTCGAGATTTCCGAAGGTGTGGCCGACCGAAAGGTCACGCTGACCGCGGGCACGCTTGCGAACCTTACGTCGCAGGTCACGACCCTTACGACCGCCGACATAGGCAATATTCTGAACGCTTCAATCGCGATCATGAACACCTATACAGGGTCGGTTGCGGCCAAGATCTCCTGCCTGAAAATCGATGCCACCGGCATAGCGCGAGTGACATGGGGTGAAGCGACGACAGGAGTGACGAAGCGCGCTCCCGGTGAAGTCGTTACCATTCCGGCGAACCTTGCGGTGCCGAACTCGTACCTCGTGTTCAGTGAAGTGAGCTATCAGTACGTTCCGGTCACCGGCTTCAGCCCGGGCTTCAGCCACATCTCCGCCTCAGGCATTACGCTGTCCGACGTAATGTACATGGCTCCGCGAATCTCGCCGCCGCAATACGGAGCCAGAAAGTGCGTCTGACCGGTTGACGCTATCGCGTTTCGGTGATTGGCAAAGCTGTCGTCGATTTTATCCGCTCCATGGCAAATCGCGACGTGACGTTCTTCAGCGGCACTGTCGCGATCAGCTTCTTGTAGAACGCGTCGTAGCCCGCAATGTCGGCCACGACCACGCGCAACATGTAATCGACGTCGCCGGCCATCCGGTAGAACTCCATCACCTCCGGCATAGCGCCGACCACATCGGCGAATTTCTTCAGCCAGTCCTGCGAGTGGTCGCCGGTCTCGATTGAGACGAACACCGTGATGCCGAGGCCGACTTTTTCCGGATCAATGATCGCGACCTCGGCGCGTGATGACGCCGTCAGCCTCCAGGCGCTGCAACCGCTTCCAGCAGGGCGTCGAGGACAGGCCGACACGCTGGCCGATTTCGGCCACCGAGAGCGATGCGTCCTCCTGCACAACCGCCAGGATCTTCCGGTCGATGCCGTCCATTCTCTTTTATCTCCAATTTTAGAACGAAACGCCTGTCTCGACTCGTATGCTAGTACAACATTCTTATTTGACGCTTAGACCTGTCATTATAGAGAAAAATATTCTATTTCAAGGACAATCTAACGCCGCCACCGGCGGCTTTTTCAACTCCGAACTTGTGTCATGAAAACATCTCTTCGCTTCAGCCCGCGCAAGGCGCTGCGTCGTCTCGGCGCCGCGATCCTGTTCAGCGCTGCGCTGGCCGCTTCGGTCGCGGGCGCGCATGCCGAACCGCTTGTCAGCGCAGGAGTGGCTCAACGCTCATCGCGCTGATCCGAACTTGGTCGTCCTCGACATCCGCTCGGCCATCGACGGTGGCGGCGCGCAGGCTTATGCGGCCGCGCACATCCCTGGCAGCGTCCACAGCGACTACGACAAGGCGGGCTGGCGCGTCACGCGCAACAACGTCCCGTTCATGGTGCCGACTGTGCCGGAGCTTGAGAAGCTCATCGGCGATCTGGGTATCGATGAAACGAGCCACGTTGTTGTGGTGCCGGCGGGCGTCAACGTTCTCGACTTCGGTTCTGCTGCCCGCACCTACTGGACGCTTAAATATGTCGGCGTGAAAGACGTTTCGATCCTCGATGGCGGCGCTGGCTGCCTGGCGGCAGGCGAGTCTGCCGGTCGAGAGCGGAGTCAAGGCTCCGTCACCGAAAATTTTCTCGGCGACGGTCGATAACAGCATTCTCGCGCTGGCCAATGATGTCGAGGCAATCGAAGGCAAAGGCGGTGCATCGCTTATCGATGCACGTCCGTCGTCGTTTTTCCGCGGCAAAGAGAAGGCACCGGCTTCCCAGGCCTATGGCCACATCCCGGGCGCGGTGAATATCGACAGTGCGAAGTTCTACGACCCGACGAGCAACCGGTTGAAGACCAGGAACGAACTCGCGGCGATCGCGAACGCTGTCCCTGCCGGTCCGGCCGTAAGTTACTGCAATACTGGCCATTGGGCCGCGACCGACTGGTTCGTTCTGCATGAGCTGCTCGGCCGGAAGGAAACCAGGCTTTATGCCGGTTCGATGGTGGAGTGGACCAGCAATGCCAACCGGCCGATTGAATCCTCGCGCACGAAATGGGACGATCTGAAGAAGGCCATTGGCCTCGGTTCCTGATCCGCGCTTTGGAGTTTTCATGTCTACGGCAAGTCTGGCCGCGTCCGGTCGCGGCGCAGCCGTTCGCATCGACCGGCTTTTCCTCGGGCTCGCGCTTGGTGCCACTGCAATTCTGATCGCGCTGGTGTTGCTCGATCATCAGCCGGCGTCCGCCGCGCTGGTCCTGGGCGGCTTCGGACTTGGCATAGCCTTTCTGAAGGCCGAATTCAGCTATACGGCCTCCTGGCGGCGTTTCCTGACGCGCGGAGACGCGAGCGGTCTTCTCGGTGGGCTCATCGTCATCGTCATCTGTGCGCTTGTTGTGGTGCCTGTCGCCGCGCTCAGCCCGAAATATGGCGGAGCAATCGCGCCACTAGGTCCTTCGCTCGTCATAGGTGCGTTCGTCTTCGGCGTCGGCATGCAGCTCGCCAACGGCTGCGGCTCCGGCACGCTTTACACGGTCGGCGGCGGATCGGGCCGCATGTTGATCGCATTGCTGTTCTTCGTGATCGGCAGCGTGTTCGGCAGCCTGTCGTTGCCCGCATTCCTTGCGCTTGGTGGAATAGATCCGGTACTGGCCTCGGATTATTTCGGCGCCTGGGGCGGTCTCGCGGTTACGCTCGCCAGCATCGCGCTCGTTGCGAGCGCGCGATCATTGCGATCGCGCGAAAACGCGGCGCCAATTTCGTGCCTTCGCGCAGCTACGTGATCGGTGGAATCGCGATCGGGCTATTGTGCGTCGCAGTTTTCTTCGCCGGCGGTCATCCATGGAGTGTGACCTTCGCCTACACGGTTTGGGGTGCAAAAGCCGCGACTGCACTTGGGCTCGATCTTTCACACTCGGCCTTCTGGCAATGGCCGGGACCCAAGCGGGCGCTTACCGATTCCGTGCTCTCCGACACCTCGAGCCTCACGGATTTCGGAATGTTGTTCGGCGCAATGGCGGCCGCCGCTGCGACAAAGCCCTTCGCCGCGACCGCGTGGCCGCCGGTTAAATCCCTGCTGGCGGCCGGCATTGGCGGATTGCTGATGGGTTGGGGCGCCCGGCTCGGCTTTGGCTGCAATATCGGCGGCCTTCGTCGGGGGCGTTGCTTCCGGATCGCTACACGGCTGGATTTGGCTCCTCGCTGCGCTTCCCGGCTGCCTGCTCGGCATCCGCTTGCGGCCGCTTTTCGGCCTCTCGAGGGAATAGTCGATGCGCACCGTTTATATCGTTGTGGTGGTCCTCGGCGTTGCAGCCATTCTGGTCGACCACCTCTCCAGTCCCTCGAGTGGTCGTGCGATGTCGCCAGAGGATTTCGCGGGCGCGTGCGCGCCTTGCGGCGCGCCGTGTCCGTCGAAGAAATAGTTCGCTCAGTTTTGTTTGAGAAACGCTTCGACTTCGGCGCGCGTCGGCGCCCCTGAAGCCCCGCCGAATTTCGTGCACTTGAGTGCGGCGGTGGCGCTCGCAAAGCGCATAATGTCAGAGAGCGTATGGCCTTCCGCGAGCGCAAGTGTGAAGCCGCCATGGAAAGCATCGCCCGCTCCGAGTGAGTCGATGACTTTGACCTTGAAGGCCGGCAGGTGCCTCACCTCGCCGCCATCAAGCCAGTACACGCCGTCCGGCCCATCGGTAATGGCGAGAAAACCGGAAAGGTGCGCGGCGAGTTTTTTCAGAGCCGACCCATAGTCCGTAGACCCGGTAGTTCCGAACAAAGCCTCCGCCGACGATACGACGTGGGTACCAAGCGCGAGCAGAGGATCGGTTACGCTCGTTGCCTGGTCGAGATCGATGACGATCGGGATCTTCCGTTCGCGGGCGGCCCGGCACACGGCGGTCACAAATTCCGGAAAACGGTTGTCCACGAGGACGGCGTCGATATCCGCAACCAGCGCGGCCGCGATCTTTCGGCAGAGCGCGGCTCAAAGTTAACGCCACGGCGGGTGGCGATGGTTTTTTCGCCCGACGCATCGAGCAAAATCAAGTGAAACCGATGCCGTGCCGCCGTCGACGCGTACCACGCCAGCGCAATCGACACCTTCTTTGTCGAGATCGGACAGGATGCGATTGCTCACCGCGTCATCGATGCCGCCAAGCGGTCCGGCAAAGGCAACGCGACCTTTCAACCGTGCGATCGCGACTGCCGCATTTGCCGCGCAACCGCCACCGGTGATGATGAATTCGCTGGCGGCCACTTTGGTGCCGGGAGCGGGGAAATTTTCAACGCGCATGACGATGTCCTGCACGGCGATGCCCGCGCAAAGGATTTTCGGCAATTTCGGCGCGTTCAGTCAAAGTCTACTTCGTCCTCAACCCAGGCGCGGATGATGTGATGCGCGATCGCCACCGGTGGCGGTGTCGTAAGTCCCTGCGGATGTTTGCGCATCAGCATAGACTCGACTTCCTCTTTGCTAAACCATCGAGCGTCCTCGAGTTCCTCGCGATCGACTACAATCTCGTGCGTCAGCGCTTCGGCATGACAGCCGATCATCAGCGATGTCGGGAATGGCCACGGCTGCGAGGCGAAATAGACAACGCGGCCGCAGGTGATGCCGGCTTCCTCGAGCGTTTCCCGACGCACGGCATCCTCGATCGATTCGCCCGGTTCGACGTAGCCGGCGAGGCACGACCACATCGTCGGGACAAAACGCGGACTACGCCCGAGCAGGCAGCGATCGCCATCGCTCGCCAACATGATCGCGACCGGATCGGTGCGCGGAAAATGCTCGGCCTTGCATTGCGGGCAATCGCGCCGCCAGCCGCCGTTGACAAGCCTGCGTAGCAGCTGCCGCAGTTCGGGCAGAAGCGGTGACGTGCGTGCCAGTGCAGCACTGCCTTGGCCTCGGCGATCGGCGGCAGATGATCCGGCGCGACGAGACCCTGAACCGCGACTGAGCGAAGGTCGGTGACGTGCAAGTCGCTCCGCGACTTCAGTGCTTCCGCCGTTTGCGGCGTGAGTCCGTGACCGAACCGGGGCACGCCATCCAAGCACGCCTAGGAATATCGTTTCCGTCGCGGGTGAAAATGCGTTCGCTTCGTCCAGCGTGAATAAAGGCTCGCTGCAGAGGCGAGCCCTTCTTCATCACGATCCACTCGCCACCGATCACATAGGTTCCCGCGCCTGGCTTGCGTGCCAGTGCGTCAATGGCGGCGGCATCGGCGCGCAGCTCCGGCCGCACGCTCTGACGCGACTCTCGCAATATCCAAGGCGGGGTCTGGGGCCGAGATCTGGGCGGGGCGACATGCGCCGCGCAAACTCGCACGGTCGATCTGCTGGCGCGCAATGCTTACTCCGCCGCTTCGTCCGCGGACGGGGATACATCGGCCTCGCGCAGTTCCGGTCGCTGCCATTGTGGCCCGAGCACGCCCTGCTTTGCGCCATAGCTGAGCGCTGATGTGACGGAATCGGTGGTTGATCCGCATTTCCCGCGCGCGGTCAGAGAGACGTCGACGATGAAGAGACCGGCGGCCGGTGCTCTCGAACAGGATTTCTTCCAGGTGTCGCCACCATGGCGAGGCCGCGCTCGCCATGACTGAACAGGTTCTGCGTGGTGACGACGATGGCCAGATTCTCGATCGCGCGCGACCAGATCAGATTGCGCCAAGTTGCCCACAGTCGACGCTTGTCGGTGCCTGCCGGCATGAAGATCAGCTCGGCCCCGCGCAATGCCAGTGCACGCGTTACCTCGGGCATATAGGCCTCGCTGCACATGGCGAGCCCCACTTTGCCCTGCTGCGTATCGAACACGGGAAATTCGTTGCCGGGCACGTACTGAAACTCCCACCACTGGCCGCCAGTGTAGATCCAGGGTCCGTTCGGATGCGTGCGCCGGTAACTGACGGGTGCGCGGCCATCGCCATAGGCCATGCAGATAAGATTGTGCGCAGTCCCCTCGTTGTGGCTGATCGGTTCGATGGTGCCGTACACGGCATTGATGCCGTGCTTTGCCGCCGCTTCCGCGAGTCGCGGCGTCGGATCGAACGTCGATGGCATGCGCCATGGACCGGGATAGGTCTCCGGGAAGCAAACGAAGTCGGCGCCTTGGGCTTTGGCGCGGGCGATAAAATCGACCGCGTCGCCGATGTTTTTCTCAGCCTCCTCGATCGGGTTAGCAATCGGCTGCACCACGGCAATGCGGAATGTCATGTCCTGCTCCAGACGGCGTTGCGAGTTTGGCGGCAAGCTTGAAATGGCCAGGCGAGGTGGTCAAGCGAGTGCCTGACCGATGGCCGCAGGACACGGTCGGGCGTGAGTTCGTCAAGGCACGCGCTGCGGCTGCGGATATTGCGCTCGCAACCTTCCAAGGTGCAGTGGCATGCACGGCAGCGGATTTTGCACGATCCAGACGTTGCCCCGGTGCTGGATCGTGCCGCTCGCGTCCCACGGAGTTGCAAGTCCGCCGATCGGCCAAGGCCCCCAGACGCGCGGGTCGGTGGGACCAAAGAGAGCGACCGTGCGGCAACCGGCCGCCGCGGCAAGATGCGTGACCGATGTATCGGGTCCGATATGGACGCGCGCCCGTTCGAGCAAATGCATCATCTCAGGCCATTCCACCTGATGAGCAGTGGCGACGCCGTTCCAGACTCGTCCAGGTAGCGCCGTTCGGCTTCTCCGGGTCCTCCTATCGCAACAACCGGCAGACCATGTTTGGCGAGTCCCGCAGCGAGTGTTCTCCATCCCTCCGGGTCCATTCCTTGTAGGCGAACATCGGGGTGGCGTGGATCAAAGCGAAATCGCTGCCGTTGACGATGTTGCGAGGTGGGCGCGGCGCAGGTCCTACAAGCTCCGGTATGCGCTGGACTCCGAGGACGTCGGCGAGGCGCAGCATCTGTTCAACGCGATGGAGCTTGTCCGCGGCCGGAACGCTTTGCTGCAAAGCAAGGTGCTCTCAGTGCGCGGGCGAGCCATTGGGTCGTCGTCAGTCGTCACGCCGGCACGATATGGAGCGGCGGCAAAGGCAAATGCTGTGGGGCGGTCACCGCTCTGCGTGGACACCGCGATATCGTACTGCCGCCAGAGCCGCGCGAAGAGCCGTGCGCTCTCCGCGAGTCGTCGGTCTCGGCGGCATGGCGATGACGCGATTGATGTCAGGTTGCCGTCAACGATCCCCGCAGTATTGGCGAAGCACAAGCGCGTCGATTTCCGACTTTGGGCCACGCGCCGGCGCAGGCTGCGGATCAACGGTGTCGTCGACAGCAGATCGCCGATGCGACGCAGCGAGATGACGAGGATGCGTGATGGATCGGCGGCCATGATTTCTTCGCAGAACCGAGGTTAGTGGTCCATCTCGGTGAGGCCGCCGGACTTGAGCGACTGCGGAGTGAATGCCGAGCAGCGCTTGCCTGCTCATGGTCGCTAGTAGGCGAGCGGCGGCTTCACGCCCCACACCGGTTTGGGCCAGGCGGCGTCGGAGTGCCGGCGCGCGATCACGTGCACGTGCGAGCTGCGGCGCCTGGTTGCCGAGCGCCGCTATGTTGAGCTTGTCGCATCGGGTGATGTCTTTCAGTGCGCGCGCGGCCGCCGCGATCTCGCCAAGCAACTGCACCTGCAGCGTTCTCCTCGAGATCGATGAGTTCGACCAGGCCGGGCAGCCGCGGCACGAGGATCAGCCACGGGTAGCTGGCATCCTTCGCCAGCAGCACGCGGGCAAGCGGCAGGTCGCCGACCGGAACCGTGTCCTGCGCGAGCTGTGGGTGCAGCGACCAGTCCTTGGTAAGCCCTGAATCCATTGGACAAATCCGTACGATTCTTTCGGAGGAAAGCTAGCAGAGACGCCGCCCCGCTGCTTGCTTTCATGGCTTATTGGCCCGATATAGATCACGGGAGGTTGGCGGTGGACGAGCCACTCGCCAACCGGGTCAGATCCGGAAGGAAGCAGCCCTAACGAGCGCGGTTCGGGTCGCTCGTCAGCCTCCCACCCATTCCTCGACTCGTTCGCGATCAGTCCGCGTTCGTCGCGCGCAGCGAAGCGGATGGCACGATGAGCGAGCCTGGAAAATCCGCTGCCTCCGGTTCCGTTCCGGCTCGAGTCGCCGGCCTACCGCGTGCTCGCGCGCAAATACCGGCCCGCGACGCTTCGAGGACCTCATCGGCCAGGATGCCATGGTGCGCACGGTCTCGAACGCGTTCGAGACCGGCCGCATCCCGCAGGCCTGGATCCTCACCGGCGTGCGCGGCGTCGGCAAGACGACCACCGCGCGCATCCTCGCGCGTGCGCTCAACTACGAACTGCCCGACGGCTCGGTCGAAGGAACCGACCATCCGAATGCCGGTGATGGGCGTGCACTGCCAGGCCATCATCGAGAGCCGGCACCTCGGACGTGCTGGAGATGGATGCCGCCTCGCACAACAGCGTCGACGACGTGCGCCAGATCAACGACGCGATCCGCTACGCGCCGATGAGCGCGCGCTACAAGGTCTACATCCTCGACGAAGTGCACATGCTGTCCGGCGCGGCCTTCAACGCGCTGCTCAAGACGCTGGAAGAGCCGCCGCCGCACGCCAAGTTCATTTTCGCCACCACCGAAATCCGCAAGGTGCCGGTGACGGTGCTGTCGCGCTGCCAGCGCTTCGATCTGCGGCGCGTCGATGCCGCCGTGCTGGTGAAGCATCTCGCAGGCATCGCCGAGAAGGAGAAAGTCGAGATCGAGCCTGCGGCGCTGGCATTGATCGCGCGCGCGGCGGAAGGCTCGGTGCGCGATTCGCTCTCGCTGCTCGATCAGGCGATCGCGCATGCGGCCGGGCTGGTGCGCGCCGAGGACGTCCGGCAGATGCTGGGCCTGGCCGATCGCGTGCGCGCGGTCGACCTGTTCGAGGCGCTGATGAAGGGCGACGTGGCCGCGGCGCTGAAGGAGCTGCGCGAGCAATACGACATCGGCGCCGATCCTGCGGTCGTCTTGCGCGATCTCGCCGAATTCACGCATTTCGTCACGCGCGTGAAAGTCGTTCCGGCGGTCTGCCGACGACGTGTCGCTGTCGGAAGCCGAGCGCACGCGCGGCCGCGCTTTTGCGGCGCAGCTGTCGATGCGCGTGCTGTCGCGCGCCTGGCAGATGCTGCTCAAGGGCATTTCCGAGGTGCAGGCATCGGGTCGCCCGGTTGCTGCCGCCGAGATGGTGCTGGTGCGCATCGCCTACGCCGCCGATCTGCCGACCCCCGATGAAGTGGTGCGCTCGCTGAGTGAGAACGGAGGCGCGGCTCCTGTACGCCCGCAAGGCAATGGCGGCACGGTACAAGCGCAAAGCTATGCGCCCCGTTACGAGGCACCGCGCGGATCGCCGCGTTCCTCGGCGGCTGTGTATCGCCCGCCCGGCCGACGACCCGGTCGCCCGACACGAAGAACCCGTGGTAGCGCCCGACGCTTTCCATCGGCTCGTTCGAGGATCTGATCGCGCTCGCCGTTGAAAAACGTGACATCACCGCGAAGATGGCGCTTGAGCGCGATGTGCGCCTCGTCCGCTGCGAGGATGGCCAGCTCGAGATCGCGCTCGAGCCGACCGCGCCGAAAACGCTCGTCCACGATCTTCAGCGCAAGCTGACCGGCTGGACCGGCAAGCGTTGGATCGTGGTCGTGTCGCAAGGAACAGGGCGCGCCGACTATGCGGGCTCAGGCGGAAGCCCAGCAGGCGGAAATCGAGCGTGGTGTGCAGAGCGATCCGCTTGGTGCAGGCTGTTCTCAACCGCTTTCCGGGTCGCCAAGGTCGTCGGCGTGACGCAGAATGCGCCGGAAACAGGCGGAGCGCTGCGCCTGACGATGCCCGACAACGAGGATCAGTGACATGGCCGATTTTCTGGGCTTGATGAAGCAGGCCGCGCAATTGCAATCCAAGATGCAGGCGATGCAGGCCGAGCTCGACCAGATCGAGGTCGAGGGCACCGCCGGCGGCGGCATGGTCACGGTGACGCTCACGGCCAAGGGCGACCTCAAAGGCATCAAGATCGACGACTCGCTGATGAAGCCCTCGGAAAAGGAAATACTGGAAGATCTCATGGTCGCCGCGCATGGCGACGCGCGCCGAAAGGCGGAGGCCGTCCTGCAGGAAAAGATGAAAGCGGTCACGGGTGGCCTGCCGCTGCCGCCCGGACTGGGCCTGGGCTGATATGCCTTCTGCCGTTGCCGGACCGGAAATCGAGCGCCTGATCCAGCTGCTGGCACGGCTTGCCGGGTCTGGGGCCTCGCTCGGCGCGCCGTGCGGCGCTGCATCTCATCAAGAAACGTGAATTGCTGATGGCTCCGCTCGCCGCCGCGCTCGGAGACGGCGATGGAAAAGATCGAGATCTGCAAGGTTTGCGGCAATATCGACACGCAGAATCCGTGCACGGTCTGCACCGACACCAGGCGCGATGCTTCGATCATCGTCGTCGTCGCCGATGTTGCCGATCTTTGGGCGCTCGAACGCGCCCACGCGGTCAACGGACGCTATCACGTGCTCGGCGGTACGCTGTCGCCGCTCGACGGCGTCGGCCCGCAGGATCTCACGATCGACTGCGTTGATTTCACGCGCGCATGAGACGCCGGTGAAAGAGGTGATCCTCGCGCTCAATGCCACGGTCGATGGCCAGACCACCGCGCACTACATCACCGAACTGTTGCAGGACGCGAATGTGAAGGTCACGCGGCCTGGCCCATGGCGTGCCAGTTGGCGGCGAGCTCGACTATCTTGACGAAGGCACGCTGGCCGCGGCCATCAAACAGCGTACGCTGTTCTAGGATCTTCTTCGGCTCAAACTGCTTGAAGTGTCCGTGCCGCTGCAGCCAGGCCAGCAGCAGCAGGCTCGGAATGCCGGCCAGCATGCAAATCACAAAAAACCACGCCCAGCCGGTCGACTCTGCGATGAAACCGGCGCCCGAAGACAGATAAGTGCGCCCCACCGCGGCCAGCGCTGTGAGCAGCGCGTATTGTGTGGCTGTGTGCAGCGGATTGCGGCAAAGCGCGGAAAGGTAGGCAACGAACATCACCGTGCCGATGGCGCTGGTGAAGTTCTCGGCAATGATGGCGACTGCAAGCATGGTGGTATTCGTCCCCACCAGCGCGAGCGCGCTGAAGGAGAGATTGGCGACCGCTTGCAGGATGCCGCCGATCCATAGGCTCGGGGCAAGCGGCAAGGCGCGCGCGATGAAACCGCCGGCAAAGCCGCCCAGCAGCAGCGCGGCGAGCCCGACACCTTTCACGATGGCCGCATATTCGTTGCGGGTAAAACCGAGGTCGATAACGAAGGGTGCGGTCATCGCGCCCGACAGCGCGTCGGTGAACTTGAACAGCACGACGAACGCCAGCATCACGAAAGCGAGCCTATAGCTGAGGAAATCGCTTGAATGCCCCGACCGCGGCTTCAACGACGCGCGCGAACGGTTTCTCCCGCGCGTGCGCGGCTTCGGCCGCTACCGAGCGCCCCGGCTCGGTCGCGAGCAGTGCGGTGATGATGCCGATCACCACCAGGCCGGCCATCGCGACATAGCCCCAGCGCCACGCGGATGGTTTGTCGAAACCGGAAGCCTCGATGGCGCTTACCAGGAACAGCGCTCCGGCCGTGGAGATCCAGCATGCCGATACGATAGGCGGCGACGTAAGACGCCATGCCGGCGGCCTGCTCGTTTTCCGGAAGGCTTTCCACGCGGAAGGCGTCGACCACGATGTCCTGCGTCGCCGAAGCGGTCGCGACAAGCAGTGCGCGCGAACGCGACCAGAGCCAGGTGAGACGGCAGGATTGCAGAAGGCAAGAAACACGATCGCAGCCATCAGCAGAATTTGCGTGAACACCAGCCAGCCGCGGCGGCGGCCGAGCAGGCGCGACAAAATTGGCACGTCGAGCGCATCGGTCAGCGGGCGCCCACAGAAATTTCACCGTGTAGGGCGTGCCGACCAGCGCAAACAGTCCGATGGTCGCAGAGATCGACACCGGATTCGCGCATCCACACCAGCAGCGTCGCGCCGGACAGCGCCAGCGGCAGCCCGGACGAAAACCCGAGGAACATGACGATCAGCACGCGCGGCTTGAAATAGACCGCCATCGCTTCGAACCACGACGGCTGCGCCCGCGCGTCGGGTGAGGCTGCCATGCGCTATTCGCCGGCCTCCAGCCGCGCACGCCGGGACGCCGGGAGAATATCGGCGCTCGGCGGCGTGTCGCCGGAATTCGACGTCTCGGATCCTCTCGCCGCGGTTCACGATCTTGTCGGCTGACGTCACGATCTGCTTGATATCGACGCTGGCCTGACCGAAATGTTTGTCCAGATTCTCGACCCGGTCACGCAGACGGCTGACGTCCGCGGTCAGTAGGCCGACTTCGATCAGAATTTTGCCGGCTGCCTCGCGCATGCGGGCGTCCCTGCGGATCTGCTGGATCACCTGGATTGCCAGCATCAGCAGTGACGGCGAAACGATGATCACCTTGGCGCGGTAGGCCTTCTGGAAAATATCGTCGAAGCTGTCGTAAAGCTCCGCGTAAATCGATTCCGACGGCACAAACATCAGGGCCATGTCCTGCGTCTCGCCCGGGATCAGGTATTTGTCGGCGATGTCGCCGACGTGTTTTGCAATGTCCGCGCGCACACGCGCAGTCGCAAGTTTACGATCGTCGTCGCTCTTCGCCTCACGAAAGGCGGTGACCGCTTCGAGCGGAAACTTGGCGTCGATCACCAGCGGCGGTCCGTCGGGCAGATGTACGACGCAGTCAGGCCGTGCCTTGTTGGTGAGGGTCGCCTGGAATTCATAGCAATCCTTCGGCAGACCATCCTGAATGATCATCTCCATCCGCGCCTGCCCAAAGGCGCCGCGCGATTGCTTGTTGGCAAGCACGCTCTGCAGGCTGGTTACCTGCGAAGCAAGGTCCGTGATGTTCTTTTTGCGCGTTGTCGATGAGCGCGAGCCGCGCGTGCAGTTGCTGCAGGTGATCGGAGTATCCTTGGTCGACGTGCGCATCGATTCGCCGAGTCGGGCGGTGACCGCGTCGAGCCGCTCGTGCACGGTGTGTTGGAGTTGCGATTGCGCTCTGGCGAGCAACTCGCCCATGGTCTGGACGCGCGCGTTGAGTTCGGCCATCCGCTGTTCCGCAACGGGGTCGTGGGGCGGCTTGCGCGCCGCGCCAGCATCACGATGACGACAATGATACCAATGGCCACGGTTGCTCCGATGGCCAGCGTGAAGCGCAGGGCATGGGCCAAGATAGTATTCGCGAGCGTGTGTAGATCGGACATCCGGCGCTTGTACCGTGATTCGCCGCCTGGCGCGAACGAAGGGCGAACGGTAGGGCGATAATGTCGTTGTCTCAAGGGGAAAGGCCGCATTGACCCCAGTATCCCAACCCTTAAATCGCCGCCATGGCTGTTCGCGACATCCTGATCATCCCCGACAAGCGGTTGCGGCTGAAATCCGACGGCGGTCAGGCCGTCGACAAGCCGCTGCGTGCGCTGATCGAGGACATGTTCGAAACGATGTATGCCGCACCCGGTATCGGGCTTGCGGCGATCCAGATCGGCGTTGCCAAAGCGTGTCGTCACGATGGACCTCGCCAAAAGGACGAGCCGAAGCAGCCGCAGGTCTTCATCAATCCGGAGGTCGTGTGGTCTTCCGACGAAAAGGCGACGTACGAAGAGGGCTGTCTGTCGATTCCTGAATACTACGAGGAGGTCGAGCGGCCGAAGGCGGTGAAGGTGACGTTTCTCGATCTCGACCTGAAGCCGCAGGAGATCGAGGCGAGCGGATTGCTGGCAACCTGCCTGCAGCACGAGATCGACCACATCAACGGCGTGCTGTTCATCGACCACATTTCCAAGCTCAAGCGCGACATGGTGATGAAGAAATTCAAAAAGGCGGCGAAGAAGACCGAGGGCGTCAAGCCGCTGGCCGAGGACGAAGAGCCTTCGCATCATATCGGCTGACGTCGCCGCGCCGGCGCGCTAGAAGGTTTGCCTCAATGCGCCTGATCTTCATGGGCACGCCTGATTTCGCGGTGCCGACGCTGGTCGAACTCGCCGCGCGCGGGCACGACATCGTCGGCCGTCTATACGCGCGCGCCAAAGCCAGGCGGACGCGGCCTCGACCTGCAGCCTACACCAGTCGACCGTGAAGCGCGGCGTTTGTCGCTTCCGGTGCACACGCCGAAAACCCTGAAGGACGAAGAAGGCACAACTGGCTTTCCGGGCGCATGATGCTGACGCCGCCGTGGTGGTTGCCTATGGCCTGATCCTGCCGAAGCCGATTCTCGACGCGCCGCGTCTCGGCTGCTTCAACGTGCATGCTTCGCTGCTGCCGCGCTGGCGTGGGGCCGCACCCATCAATCGCGCGATCATGGCGGGCGATGCGGAAGCGGCGTCACCATCATGAAGATGGACGAGGGCCTCGACACCGGCGCCATGGCGATGGCCGAGCGCATGCCGATCGGTGCCGACATGACGGCGGGCGAACTGCACGATGCTTTGTCGCGTCTCGGTGCCGACCTGATGCCGCGCGTGCTCGCCGCGGCGGAGCGCAGATCGCTTCAGCTCACGCCGCAGCCGCAGAGTGGGGGTCACTTACGCGGAAAAATTTCCAACACCGAGACGCGCATTGACTGGAAAAAATCGTGGAAGCAGGTGCACGACCACATTCGTGGCCTGTCACCGTTTCCCGGCGCATGGTTCGAGCTCGGCGGCGTACGGGTGAAGGCGTTGCGCTCGACCAAAGGCGACGGGCTCGGGTGTGCCCGGCACCGTGCTCGACGACAAGCTCACCGTCGCCTGTGTCGATGGCGCCGTGCGGCTCACGCAGGTTCAGCGCTCCGGCAAGCAGCCGATGGCCGCAGAGGAATTTCTGCGCGGAACGCCGGTGAAAGCCGGCACGCAGGTCACCTGAAACATGCCGCGCTACAAGCTCATCATTGAATATGACGGCAGACCTTTCAGCGGCTGGCAGATCCAGACGGACCAGCTAACCGTGCAAGGCGTGCTGACGGCGGCGGTTGAAGCGCTGTCGGGTGAGAAAACGCTGGTGCAGGGCGCCGGGCGCACGGATACCGGCGTGCATGCGCACGCTCAGGTCGCGCATCGTCGATCTCGCCAAGGCCTGGGATACCGACACCGTGCGCGATGCGCTCAATGCGCACTTGCGCCCGCATCCGATCGCCATTCTCGCCGCCGAACGTGTCGCCGATGAGTTCAACGCGCGCACCTCGGCAATCAGGCGCCGCTATCTCTATCGCATCGTCAATCGTCGCGCCGATCTGACGCTTGACGCCGGCCGCGCCTGGCGCGTGCCGCGACCGCTCGACGCCGGTGCGATGCACAAGGCGGCGCAGTTGCTTGGTCGGCAAGCACGATTTCACGACATTCCGCTCTACCGAATGCCAGGCCAAGTCACCGGTGAAAACGCTCGATGTCTCTGGCCGTCGAGCGCACTGGCGATGAGGTGAAAGTGACCGCAACCGCGCGTTCGTTTCTGCACAATCAGGTGCGATCGATGGTGGGCTCGCTGGTCTGCGTGGGCGAGGGAAGTGGAGCACCGACGACCTCGCGCAAGGCGCTCGATGCGCGCGATCGCACCGCCTGCGGGCCTGTGGCGCCGCCGGACGGCCTCTATCTGATGCAGGTAGACTATTGAAACGTCGGGCTTTGCCGGTGATCACGCGAAATATCTGTCGATGATCTTCCGATAGATCGTTGTCAGCGCCTGCAGATCGGCGATCGGCACGCGCTCGTCGACCTGATGCATCGTCTGCCCGACCAGGCCGAATTCGACGACCGGGCAATGATGCGTGATGAACGCGCGCGTCCGAGGTGCCGCCGGTTGTCGACAGTACCGGCTTGCGGCCAGTAATTTCGGCGACGGCATTCGAAACAAGTTCAGTGAACGGTCCCGGTTTGGTCACGAACACGCCGGCGTTCGACGGCTCCCACTGGAATTCGAATTTTATTTTTCCGCCGGCGGCTTTCGCTGCGCGCTGTTCGATCAGCTTTTTCAGCAGATCGAGCGTGTGTTTGTCGTTGAAACGGATGTTGAAGCGCGCGCGCGCCTCGCCGGGGATCAGGTTGACGGTCTTGTTGCCGACGTCGACCGAAGTGAACTCGAGGTGCGAGGGCGCAAATTGCGCGCTGCCCTGATCGAGCGGTTCGCTTTGCAGCGCCGCAACAAGCGTCACGAGCCCGCGGATCGGGTTCTCGGCACGCTGCGGGTAGGCGACGTGTCCCTGCTTTCCGCGTGACGATCAGATGTCCGTTGAGCGAACCGCGGCGGCCGACCTTGATCGTGTCACCCGAGCGCTTCCTGATTGCTCGGCTCGCCCAGGATGCAGTGATCGAATTTTCTCCGCGCTCGGCAGCCCATTTCAGCAGCTTCGGCGTGCCGTTGACCGCGATGCCTTCCTCGTCGCCGGTGATCAGGAACGAGATCGAGCCTTTCGGCTTGCCGCCGTTTGCCGCCAGATGATCGAGGACCGCGGCGACCGCGCAGGCGATGCCGCCTTTCATGTCGACGGCGCCGCGCCCGTACATCTCACCGCCGGCAACCTCGCCGGAAAATGGCGGATGCTTCCAAGCCTTTTCGTCGCCCGGCGGCACCACGTCGGTGTGGCCCGCGAAAACCAGGTTCGGTGCGGACGTGCCGATACGCGCATAGAGGTTTTCCACGTCGTCGGCCCCGGCTTCGCGGAACGTCATGCGATGCACGATGAAGCCGGACGCTTTCAGTGTCTTTTCGAGAAACGAAAGCGCGCCACCCTCGGCCGGGGCTACCGACTGACAGCGCAACAGATCGCGCGCGATGGTGGCGGGATCGGCAGACACGGTTGGCGGCCCTAATCCCTCAATAGCTCATTGATGCTTGTCTTCGAGCGCGTGCGTTCGTCAACGCGCTTGACGATCACGCGCGCAGTAGAGGCCGGGACCGCCGCTCTTTGCCCGGTAGCGTGCCGGGCACGACGACCGAATAGGGCGGCACTTCTCCCTGCATAACCGAGCCGGTCTCGCGATCGACGATGCGCGTCGAGGCGCCGAGATAGACGCCCATCGATAGCACGGCGCCCGTGCGCACGATCACGCCTTCGGCAACCTCCGAGCGCGCGCCGACGAAGCAGTTGTCCTCGATGATGACGGGCCCTGCCTGCAACGGCTCGAGCACGCCGCCGATACCTGCGCCACCGGAAATATGACAGTTCTTGCCGATCTGCGCGCAGCTGCCGACCGTGGCCCAGGTGTCGATCATGGTGCCGGAGTCGACATAGGCGCCGAGATTCGACGAAGGACGGCATCAGCACGACGCCGGGCGCGATGAAAGCGGAGCGGCGGACGACGCAGCCGGGCACCGCACGGAAGCCGGCCTTGCGGAATCGCGCGGCGTTCCAGCCCTTGAACTTGGAATCGACCTTGTCCCACCACACGGCTTTGCCTGGCCCGCCCGGAATGACGCTCATGTCGTTGAGACGAAACGACAGCAGCACGGCTTTCTTCAGCCATTGATTGACCTGCCATTGTCCGTTCGCATCGCGTTCGGCAACGCGCGCCTGCCCGGTATCCAACAGGTCGAGCGCGGAATTCACCGCCTTGCGCACGGCGCCTTTGGTCTTCGGGCCAATCTTGTCGCGGCCCTCAAAAGCCTCGTCGATGACATGTGCAAGCTTGTCGATGGACATGGCGGCTCCGGTTCGTTCGGCTGCGGTTTGTCGATGGCGGGGCAGGGGATGTCAAGCCGCGCTCACCGGGCTAAGCTTGCCGCGAGGGAGAAATGCTCATGAATCTGCAATCCGCGCGCCTCGGTTCGATCCTGGTGGCCTTGCCCCTCAGCGCCACAAATGCTTTTGCCCATCACATCATGGGCGGCCGGACCCCGGCGACCTTCGGCGACGGCATGTTGTCTGGCCTGGGGCACCCGATCATCGGCCCCGACCATTTCGCCGCTGTGGTGGCGGTGGGCTGCATCGCGGCCATGCATAGCGCGGGGGCGTTGCTCGTCGTTGCCTTCATCGCGGCGATGATGGCCGGCGTCGCATTGCATTTGAACGGCGCGACGGTGCCGGCGGCGGAAATTCTCGTCGCTCTTTCGGTGATCGGGCTTGGGGCGTTGATGCTGAGCCGTCGACAGATGTCCAGCGCGTCCGCATTTGTGCTGTTCGCGTTGGTCGGGCTCGTGCACGGTTACGCGCTGGGTGAATCGATCTATGGCGCCGAGCAAACTCCGCTTTACGCGTATCTGCTTGGCCTCGCGGTCATTCAAAGCGCGATTGCACTCGCCTCCATGGCGATCATGCGCAGCGTTGCCGGACAATCCAGGGACCTTTCGCCATTGCGACTTGTCGGCGCGGGCATCGCCGGTATCGGCCTGGCGGTGTTGATGCAGCAGGTTGTGCCGGCCGCTTGATCAGCGCCGGCGCATGATCTCTTCCAGAAACCGGTTGAGGTCGTCGGTTAGATGATCGACGTAGGGCGCATCGCGCCCCTCGAGCTCCCAGTCTTCGCGGAACACTTCGCGCTGGCCCTCCGGTACCACCAGCACCGTGGTCATGCGCAGCGCATGCGGCGTTTCCGAGGTTGCGCGCCAGATCCTCGAACATTGCGGCCTTTGCAGGATCGACGCCATGGCGCGCGAGGAAGCGCTGGTAGACCTGCGGTAGCGGTTTGGGGTCGAGGTCTGCCGCTGCGATGTCGAACACGTCTTCAAAGTGATGGTGGATCTCGAGCTTCGCATCACTGCGTTGGCGTGTTTGCGCGTGCCGTTGGTGAGGATCAGCTTCCGCCCGGGAAGTTTTTCCAGGGCGGCACCGAGCGCCGGATTTGGCTCGAGCGGTGAGTGATCAATCCGGTGCACGAAGTCGAGATAGGCGTCGGGACTCATGCCGTGCTCGGTCATCATCCCGCGCATCGTGGTGCCGTAACGTTTGTAGTAATTTTTCTGCAAGCGGAACGCTTCGTCTTTCGACACTTTCAGAAAATCCGAGACGTAGGCGCGGATACGTTCGTCTACCTGCTGCCAGAGATTGAGATGATGCGGGTAGAGCGTGTTGTCGAGATCGAACACCCAAGTCTCGACGTTGCCGAAACCGCGCGGCGCCTGAGCGGACACTGTCGGCACGGAGCTACGGTTCCTTGAAGCGCACAGTCGTTGATGGATTGTCGGTCAGATCGATCACCGCAAAGCCGGCGGAATTCAGACCGCGCGTCGCGCAATCCTTGTGGTCTGCCAGTTCGAAACGTCCATCACGTGTGCACAGCGCAACCGTGCCGCCCCAGGCGAGTGGCGCATCACCGCGCTTGACTGGGCGGCCATTGGTGTCGATCGCTTCTGCATAGCTGTAAAGTTTGTACGGGTCGCCGCGCACATCCGGCCTCACGCATTGGCCGGCCTCAACACGGTACCAGCCCGTGTGACGATTGCTCCCATCTCGACGATGCCGAGCGAGGCCATCGCCGCATAGTTGGTGTCGTTGCACCACGAAAAACCGACGCCCTCTGGGTTGCGCGCGGCCTCGACCAGTACATCGAAGAAGTTCGCTCCCGAAGACGTGTCGGCAGCAAGCTTGCGGTCGCTGAGAAATTTCGTGATGGCGGCCTGAGTCCTTGTCCCCTGTACGCCATCGATCGGATAGGCGTCGTAGCCCGAGATAACGAGCAGGCGCTGGATCCCGGCAAGCCGCGCCTGGGCGTCATCGTAGTCGGCTTTTTCCGCGAGATTGACGACCGGCCCTTTTGGCGATTCGGACGGTTTGGCCGCGCTGAAGCGGGCTTGCTGGCTCGCCGGGCAGCCGCGCGCATTGGCAATTTCGAAATTACTGTTGCGGATGCAAAAATCGGCATCGCCGTTTTGCGGCAGCGGCGCGGCGCCATAAACGGACGGCGTGCGCGCGTGCAGATAAACCATATCGGCGTCGAGCGTCCCGTCCATCACCTGCCGGCACTGGCCGGGATCGAGGTGGTACCAGCCGCGCGTGACGACATTTGCGCGCTTTCGATGCCGACCGCCGCTTCCATGCGGAAGCTGGTGCGGTTGCACAATGTCAGTTCCGCCCGCGCTTGCGTGGCCGCCAGCACGGCAATCGGCGCGGCGATCAAGGCGATGAAACCGCGAATCATGTCGATCATGCTAGATCGCATCTTCGCGTTACGGAACGGGCATCTGACCGGTTGCGCCCGTGTGTGCAGGGCGCAATTGCGTCAGCGATGCATCAGCGTGCCCACACCGTGATCGGTCAACAGCTCGAGCAGGACCGCGTGCGGCACCTTGCCGTCCATGATGACGACGCCTTCGACGCCCTGGTCGAGTGCATAAATGCACGTCTCGACTTTCGGGATCATGCCGCCGGAAATCGTGCCATCGGCAATCAGCTTGCGCGCGTCCGCATGGACAGTTCGGCAATGAGGTTTTTGGACTTGTCGAGCACGCCGGGCACATCGGTGAGCAGCAGCAGGCGCTTGGCCTTGAGCGCGCCGGCAATGGCGCCGGCAAAGGTGTCGGCATTGACGTTGAACGTGCCGCCATTGGCCGAGGTCGCGACCGGTGCGAGCACCGGGATCATTTCGCGGCCTATAACCTGATTGAGCATGCGTCAGATCGACTTTTTCCGGCTCGCCGACGAAACCGAGATCGACAACCTTTTCGATGTTGGAATCCGGATCGACGACCGTGCGGCTGACCTTGCGCGCCTGCACCATGTTGCCATCCTTGCCGCACAGCCCGATCGCCTTGCCGCCGGCGGCATTGATGTAGCCGACGATCTGCTTGTTGATCGAGCCGGCGAGAACCATTTCGACGATCTCGACGGTCTTGGCGTCGGTGACGCGCAATCCTGCGGCGAATTCCGATTTGATGCCGAGCTTATTGAGCATGGCCTCGATCTGCGGACCGCCGCCATGGACCACCACCGGGTTGATGGCGGTTTGTTCGAGCAGGACGATGTCGCGGGCAAAATCGCGCGCCATCTGCTCCTGGCCCATGGCGTGGCCGCCGTATTTCACAACGACGATTTCTTCGTCGTAGCGCTGCATATGCGGCAGCGCTTCGGACAGGATGCGGGCCTGCTCTTGCGGGTCGGTCTTGGACGCTTTGCTCATTGCGTAGGCCTCATTGGCGGGGCGGTTCTAGCCGATCAAGCAGGGGCACGACAATGCGTCAGGCCTTTCTTTCCTCGAGCAGGCGGGCGATGGCCGCGCGCAGTTCTGGGATCCTCGCCCCGTCGTTGGAAGACGTCGGAAGCACCGTCGGGAAAGCGGCCGGGCGTTTGGCCAGGGCGGTTTCGACTTCGGCAATGCGGTTGCGCAGCTCCGAAGGCTTCACCGCATCGCATTTTGTCAAAACGATCTGATGACTGACAGCAGCCTGGCCCAGGGATCCGAGCGCCGCATCGTCGGCCGTCTTGAGGCCCATGGCGGGCGTCCACCAGCACATAAACGCGAGCAAGGTTGCTGCGGCCGCGCAGGAACGCGTCGATCAACTCGGTCCATGCCGCGATCTTGGATTTCGCCGCTGCGGCGTAGCCGTAGCCCGGCATGTCAACAACGTTGAGGCTGTCACCGCCGGTAAAGAAGATCAGCTCCTGCGTGCGACCCGGCGTGTTCGAAGTGCGGGCGAGATTTTGCGACCGGTGAGCGCATTGATCAGGCTCGATTTGCCGACATTGGAGCGCCCGGCGAAAGCGATCTCGACCCCGCGCATCGGCGGCAGCGACGCTGGCGTGCCCGCAGCGGCAACAAAGCGCCATTCCCCGGCGAACAGACGCCGGCCGGTCTCGATTTCCTGACGGGTGAACTCGGTTGCGTTCATGAGAATCCGCGGTCGATCGCAACACTAAAGACGTGGATGCCCGGCACAAGGCCGGGCATGACGCAAACAGATGCGGTTCAGCGTCTACGACGCCTTTTTCTTCTCGAACATCGCTTTGATGTTGTCGAACAATTCGATCTTGGCGCCGTGCTTGCGCATGATGACGCTCTGCTGCAGCACCGAAAGCGTGTTGTTCCACGCCCAGTAGATCACGAGCCCGGCCGGGAAGCTCGCCAGCATGAAGGTGAAGATCAGCGGCATCCAGTTGAAGATCATCTTCTGCGTCGGGATCGGGCGGAGCCGGGTTGAGCTTCATCTGCACCCACATGGTCACGCCCATGATCAGACGGCCACATGCCGAGATGCAGGAATTGGCCGATCACCGGCAGCACGGTGGGATCGATGGGGATCAGACCGAACAGCGTTGAAGATATTGGTTGGGTCGGGCGCCGACAGGTCTTGAATCCAGCCGAAGAACGGCGCATGGCGCATTTCGATGGTGACGAACAGCACCTTGTAGAGCGAGAAGAACACCGGGATCTGGATCGCGATCGGCAGGCAGCCGGCGAGCGGATTGATCTTCTCCTTCTTGTAGAGCTCCATCAGCTCCTGCTGCTGCTTCGCCTTGTCGTCGGCATAGCGCTCGCGGATGCGCCATCATCTGCGGCTGCACCGCCTTCATCTTCGCCATCGAGGCGTAGGATTTGTTGGCGAGCGGGAAGAAGGCGATCTTGATCAGGACTGTGACGATCAGGATGGCAAGACCGAAATTGCCGACCAGCCGATAGAAGTAGTCCATCGACGATGAACAACGGCTTGGTGATGAAGTAGAACCAGCCCCAGTCGATCAGCAGGTCGAAGCGGTTGAGTTTGAGTTGACGATCATAGTCGTTGACGACCTGTACCTCCTTGGCGCCGGCGAAAAGCCGCCCATTGGCGACGGTGGTGGCGCCCGGCGCGATCGTTTGCGCGTCGAGAAGGTAATCGGTCTGAAAGTCCTGATGTTGCCGAGCATGCCGGTCGAGAAGCGCGCTTTCAGGCGCGCTGTGTTGTCCGGCAGCAACGTGGCGGCCCAGTATTTGTCGGTGATACCGAGCCAGCCGTTTGTTACATCGAAATTGACGAGCTTCTTTTCCTCGATGTTCTTGTAGGTGAATTCCTGCAGTCCGGAATCACCGAGCACGCCGATCAGGCCCTCGTGGAGAATATAATAGCCGAGCGTCTGCGGCGTTCCGTGGCGCGAAATCAGCGCATAAGGATAAAGAGCGACCGGGTTCGCGCTCTTGTTGGTCACCTCATCCTTGATGGTGAACAAGAATTTGTCGTCGACTGCGATCGTGCGCCGAAACGCGAGCCCTTCACCGTTGTCGTAGGTCAGCGTCACCGGTTGGCTGACGCCAAGTGCGCCGGAGCCTGTCCGCGTCCATACGGTTTCCGATGTCGGCAGCTTGAGATCGGAGCTTGCTGCCGCCCGTCCAACCGAATTCGGCATAGAAGGGATCCGCCGTGCCCGACGGCGAAAGCAGTGTCACCGGCGGCGATTTCGGATCGACAGTTTCGCGGAATCGAACCAGCGCGAGATCGTCGATGCGTCCGCCCTTGAGGGCGATTGAGCCCTGTACGTTATCTGTCGCGATCGGCACGCGCGGGGAGGCCGCCAGCGCAGCGGCGCGATTGACCGGAGCGGCGGCCGTGGGCGCGGCCGCCTGACCGGGAATCTGCGGGTGCCGGATTGTGCGGGTGCCGGTGGTGTCTGGCCCGGTTGCGACGGCGCAGGCGCGCCCTGCTTCTGCTGTTGCGCCTGCAGCTGCTCCTGCCGCGCTTTCTCCTGCGGCATGGCAAAGAAAAATTGCCAGCCAATGAGCACGAGCGCCGAGAGCACGATGGCGAGAATGGTATTCTTATTGTCGGTCATCACAATTCCGTTTTGCCGTTGCGTCTCGCATGTACACGCCGCAACGCCCCTTCGAAGTCCTGCGTCATCACGGCAAACGGCTGATTGAGCGCCGCGCGCCGACCGACCAGTACATAGTCATGGCCGGCGTGAAGCCGGCTTGCGGCCGAGAGCCGCACGATCTCCCGCAAGCGACGGCGAACCCGGTTTCGCTCGACCGCATTGCCGACCTTCTTTGACACGGTAAAGCCAAACCGTGCCGGTCCCGTGTCACGACGCTTGCGTGCCTGCAGCACGAAGGCTGTCGCCGGCACCTTTATCCCCGATGCCGCGGCCAGGAAATCCGCCCGTTGCCTCAATCGCTCCATGGAAGGCGCGCGGCGGCTTTCGCCGCCGTCAGGCGGACAGCCGCTTGCGCCCGCGTCCCCGACGCGCCGACAGGACTTTTCGCCCGCCCTTGGTGCCCATGCGCTTGCGGAAACCATGACGCCGCTTGCGTACAAGCTTGCTCGGTTGATAAGTCCGCTTCACGTTCAGTTCTCCGCTGTCGCTGTGGGGAAGGAGGACGTCGTCCTCGAAAACGCCTTGAAGCCCGAATTCTCGGGCCAGCACTACGATTTCGCGCGGCTTATAAGGGAGGGGCCTTGGCCCGTCAATGAGACGCTGGTTTCCGAGGTCAAAACGTCTCACAAGCCGGTGAGAGAGCCCGGTTCGGGTCGAGGGCTCGTGTATAAAGCGTCATGCCAGGACCCGTCCCCGCCATCGATCAAAGCAGTTTAGCCCGCCGGATCCTGCCGTTGGTTGCGATCGTCGTCCTTGCCGGGGCGGCCTATATCGCCAGCGGCGGCGGCGTCTCGCTCGAATCTCTGGTGCGCCATCGCGCGGCGATCGATGACTTCGTCGCCTCGCATCGGATGCTGGCCATCTTCGTCTATGTCGGCATCTACATTACCGTCGTCGCGGTCTCGTTGCCGGGAGCCGCGTTGCTGACCCTCACGGGCGGCTTTCTCTTCGGGATCGCGGTCGGCGCGTCGGCTGCGGTAATCAGCGCCACCGTCGGCGCCACACTTATCTTTCTGGTGGCCCGGACGGCGCTCGGCGAGCCGTTGCTGCGGAGGGCGGGTCCCCGGGCGACCCAACTCGCCCGGGGATTTCGCGAAGATGCCTTTAGCTATCTGCTTTTCCTGCGCCTGGTGCCGGCGTTTCCGTTCTTTCTGGTCAATCTGGTGCCCGCCTTCGCCGGTGTGCGCCTCGGCCCATTCGTTGCTGCAACTGCGATTGGTATTATCCCGGGAGCCATTGTTTTCGCTCTGGCAGGGGCTGGGCTGGACAGCATGATCGCGGCGCAGAAAAATTCATACGATCAATGCATCGCGGCCAAGGGGGCCGATTGTCGGCTGGTGTTTGAACCAGCGGATGTTCTGACGCCACAGCTGATCGCGGCGCTCGTCGCGCTGGGTCTGCTCGCGCTGATGCCGGTGGCGGTGAAATTCTGGCGGACGCGCTCGCGCACTGCCGCATGATGCGCGGGCAGGACCGGTTTGGGCCATGGGAGAAACACTGACACCGGATATTTGCGTGATCGGCGCAGGCCCCGGCGGCTTGTCGGCGGCTGCGGCCGCGGCTGCCTTCGGCGTGCCGACTGTACTGATCGAACGCGACAAGATGGGCGGCGACTGTCTCAACACCGGATGCGTTCCGTCGAAGGCGCTCCTGGCGGCGGCGAAACGGGCGGAGGCCATCCGCGGCGCCGCTGTGTTCGGTCTCGAGGTTCAGAACATCCGGGTCAATTTCGCCAAGGTGCACGAGCACGTGCATTCGGTCATCTGCAGCCATCGCGCCCGCCGATTCGGCGGAGCGATTCTGCCGGACTTGGCGTTCGGGTCATCTCGCGCGCATGCGCAATTCAAGGATGCGAGAACGGTGACGGCGAGCGACATCGAGATCCGCGCGCGGCGCTTTGTGATTGCAACCGGATCGAAGCCCGCCATTCCGGTCATCGCGGGCCTCGATGGCGGGCCTTTTCTCACCAGTGATAATATTTTCGACCTGAAGGAAAGGCCGGCGCACCTCATCATCGTCGGCGCCGGAAGCGTCGGTCTCGAGCTCGCACAGGCGTTCCGTCGGCTGGGAGTTCGGTGACCATGCTCGAGGCGGCGCGGCCGCTCGCGGACGGCGATCCCGAATGTGTCGACGTGGTACTCGATCGCCTGGAGCGCGAGGGCGTTGTCATTCGCACCGGCGTGAATGTCCTCGGCGTCACGCATGCGGGGGCACAGTCACGGCGACCATCGAGGCTGCGGGTGCCGAGCAGACGATCACCGGCAGTCACCTCCTGATTGCCGTCGGACGCAAACCCGCGATCGAAGGTCTCGGTCTTGATGCCGCAGGAATTCGCCACGACCAATCCGGAATTGTCGTCAGTCGAAAACTCAAGACCAGCAACCGGCGGGTCTATGCGATCGGCGATTGCGTGGCGGGCCATTCGCCGCTTGCGCATGCGGCCAACTATCATGCGGGCCTCGTCATCAGGAACGCGTTGTTCCGTCTGCCGGTACGGGTCGACAACACAGCAGTGCCTTGGGCAACCTATACGGAACCGGAACTCGCCCAGACCGGGCTCACCGAAGCGCAGGCGCAGGCGCTTGACATGAAGATCCGCATCGCGCGCTGGCCTTATAATGACAATGACCGCGCACAGACCGAACGCCAGACGCGAGGTCATGTTAAAATCATCACGACAGCGAAAGGTAAGATAGTAGGCGCGACTATTGTCGGTGCGCAGGCGAGCGAATTAATAGGGATGTGGACGCTGGCAATCGCGCAGGGGCTTAACATTCGTACTTTCACCGAGATTGTATTGCCATATCCGACGCTGTCAGAACTCGCCAAGCGGGCAGCGATCGACTATTTCACCCCGCGTTTGACCGGTGGTTGGGTGCGGCGCATCATCGGATGGATGCAGATCTTCGGCTGAGGCGAATTTGGAAGCAACCAGCGAACCAGGTGCAATCGACAGTGCGCTTCGGCCGGCGCGAAAGCCGCGCGTCGGCCTCTCCGGAAAGCTGCTGTTGCTGACCGTCCTGTTCGTGATGGTGGCGGAAATTCTGATTTACGTTCCGTCGGTCGCTAATTTTCGTCTCAACTGGCTGAGCGACCGGCTTGCGGCCGCGCACACCGCGGCGCTCGTGCTCGACGCCGCGCCGAGCGGCATGGTGCCGGAAAGCCTCGCGAAACAAATTCTCAACAGCATCGGCGCGCGCGCGGTTGCGATGAAGATGGGCAATCAGCGCCGCCTGCTCGCCGCCGCCGACGTGCCTTCCGAAATCGCGCAGGACATCGATTTGCGGCAGCGGTCCTGGTGGCACTCGATCATGGACGCGTTCGAGACCTTGCTCACGTGCAAGCAGGGCGACGTGATGCGCGTGGTCGGCGCGGCCCCGATGGGCGGCGACTTCCTTGAGATCATTCTCAACGAACAGCCACTCTGCAAGGCGATGTGGACGTTCTCTGTCAACATCCTGATGCTGTCGCTGGCGATTTCCTGCATCACGGCGATGCTGTTGTTCTTCGCCCTGCATTATCTTCTCGTACGCCCGATGTGGCGCATCACAGAAAACATGATTGCATTCCGTGCGGATCCCGAGAATCCGTCGCGCATCATCGCCGAAAGCGGCCGGCAGGATGAAATCGGCACGGCCGAGGAAGAGTTGGGCGTGATGCAGCGCGAGCTGGCCTCGATGCTGCATCAGCAGAGCAGGCTGGCCGCGCTCGGTCTCGCCGTCTCGAAGATCAATCACGATCTGCGAAACCTGTTAGCCTCGGCGCAGCTATTCTCAGATCAGCTCTCGACCTCTCCCGACCCAAGGTGCAGCGCTTCGCCCCGAAACTGATGCGCGCGCTCGAGCGCGCGATCGCCTTCTGCCAGTCGACGCTCTCGTACGGTGGCGCGCAGGAGGCTGCCGCCCGAGCGCAAGACGATTGAAGTTGAGCCGCTGATCGAAGAGGTGCACGAGGCGCTTGGCCTCGGCCTCGACGTCCCGATCCGGTGGATTGTCGCCGTGGAGCGCGGCCTGACCGTTGAGGCCGATCACGATCAATTGTTTCGCGTTCTCGTCAATCTGGCGCGTAATGCGGTACAGGCACTCGAGACGCGCGGTGCGCGCGATCCCGCCCGGGATCAAATTCGTATAACCGGCCGACGTGAAGGCAGCGTCGCGGTGATAGAAGTGTCCGACACGGGTCCTGGTGTGCCCGAAAAGCGCGGGCCCATCTGTTCCAGGCTTTCCAGGGTTCCGCGCGGGCAGGAGGGACAGGACTTGGTTTGGCAATCGCGGCGGAACTCGTTCGCGCCCATGGCGGCGAAATCCGTCTCGTGCCGGGGACCATCGGCGCCACATTCAGCATCTCGATTCCCGATCGTGCCGTTGATCTCAATTCACGACGCGGTGAACGCGCCAGCGCCTGACGACCGGAAGAGGCCGCTGCCAGCGGTGTTCTTCGCATAGGGACGTCCTTCGCACATAAAGGAAATTCAGTATGGTGCCGCCGGTGAATGTGCTTGCACTCGCGACCGCGGTGCCCCGCACAAGCTTGAGCAGACGGCCGTCACCGAGGCGGCGCGCCATGCCTACGCGCGCACATTCGCGCGCTATCCGAAACTCGCCGATGTCTTCGTCAACGTCGGAATCGATCGGCGCTATTCGGTGCGGTCCGCTCGAGTGGCTCAGCGAGCCGCACAATCTTGCCGAGCGCACTGATGTCTATCTCGAGAGCGCCGGCGAATTGTTCGTGCAGACGGCGCGTGCCGCGCCTCGATCAGGCGCGGATCTCTGCGCGCGACGTCGACGTGGTCGTCACGGTGTCCTCAACCGGTATTGCGACGCCCAGCATTGAAGCGCGCGTCGGTCCAGAAATGGGATTCTGGCCGACGGTGATGCGCGTGCCTGTGTTTGGCCGCGGGTGCGCGGGCGGCGTGTCCGGCCTTACGCTCGGCGCGAGGCTCGCACGCGCCGAGCCGTGCGAGGTCGTGCTCGTCGTCGTAATTGAGCTTTGCACGCTGGCCTGTCGGATCGATCGCGGATCGAAAGCCGATGTGATCTCCTCGGCTCTTTTCGGAGACGGTGCCGCGGCAGCTGTGCTGCGTGCCGGCCCGCCCGCGGCGGATTTGAAGGTCGGTGCCGCCGCCGAGCACACCTGGCCGCGCACGCTCGACATCATGGGCTGGATGATCGATCCGGTCGGCTTCCGCGTGATGCTCTCGCGCTCGCTGCCGCGTTTCGTCGAGCAGAAGATGGCCGCGCCGGTGCGCCGTTTCATCAAGTCCGCGAAATTGCAGGCGCCGCGGTTAATCTGTCACCCGGGCGGGGCAAAGTTCTCGACGCGATCGAGGTGGCACTGGATCTGCAGAAGGGCACTTTGCGTGACGAGCGCGGAGTGCTGCGCAACTACGGCAACATGTCGGCGCCGACGGTGCTGTTCGTTCTCGAGCGAGTGCTGCGGCGCGGATTGCGCGGCCCGGCCATGCTGTCGGCGCTCGGGCCCGGATTTACCGCGAACCTGCTCGCGCTCGAGGGTGCGCATGGGTGAGGGAGCGTGGCTGGTCGCGTTCCTGCTCGTCACAAAGGCTCGCCGAACTTGTTTTCGCGCAATCCAACACCGCGCGTTTGCGCGCCAAGGGTGCCGTCGAGTTCGGCGCCGCGCACTACCCACTCATGATCCTGCTGCACGCTTCGTGGCTCATCGGGCTGTGGGTGTTGGGGCACGACCGGCCCATCGTCTGGTCGTGGTTTGCGCTTTTCGCTCTATGCTGCAGTTCGGTCGCCTCTGGGTGATCGCAAGCCTCGGTCGACGGTGGACCACGCGGGTAATCGTATTGCGTGGCGCGGCGCCGGTGACCACGCGGTCCCTATCGGTGGATCAGGCATCCGAACTACCTGATTGTCGCGCTGGAAATCGCCGTGGTTCCGCTGGGGCTCGGGCTGCCGTGTTCGCGCTCATCTTTTCCATTGCGAATGCGGCGCTGGTCGCTTACCGCATTCGCATCGAGAACGAAGCGCTGGCCTGGGCCGCGCAGACGGCATGAGCCAAAGGCGTCAACCCTTGCCAATAACGGATCAAACCGATAGCTATGCCGCGTTCCGGTGGCCGGTTTTCGGCCGCGGAATCAGCGCCCGTAGCTCAGCTGGATAGAGCACCAGACTACGAATCTGGGGGTCAGCGGTTCAGATCCGTTCGGGCGCGCCAACAAACCTAAACAAATCCGCGCGTTTTCGCTCTCGCGTTTCGCACCCAAAGTCTCGAAATGAGAACGAACGGGACACAATATCCCGAAAATCAGCGCAGGTCCCGAAAAATTCCCGAAGTAGTTCACCTGTTCGCGCCTGCGCTGGGCTTGTCGACGGTCTAAGTCTGTGGTTTTGACGACGGGGAAACGCTCGCGTTTTTATTTTCGGGATTTCTATAGAGCGCGCTCGCGGGACTTGCATTATCTAATGGCCTGGGCAGGGCGCGATCGGTCGCGGGCCGCGCAGGCGAAGAGTGGTGGGCCAGGGAGCTCCCGCTTCGCCCATGCGGTTAACCAGCTTACCGCCTCTTCACTCTGGCAGCTCGTTCGGTTTTGGCGCTCCGAACGGCGGAACTTGATCGCGTTCGTATTGGGCCATCGATCTCTTGTCGCGCCTTTTCAGCGCGCAGCATCCCCTTCCCGCGCAGATTTCTCCTGCTCTGCGGTAATTGCGGTGATGCTCAAAAATGGCCCCATACTTTTGAATAAAAGATCGCTCCACACCAGCGAACGAGAAGTCATTCTCAGCCAGCCATGCTCGCGCCCAATCTACGATCGCCACGCACTTCGGCGGCAACGGCTTATTTTTTTGAAATTGGCTGTACAGCCATAGCACCACGTCGCTGACTTGGATCCCGGTCCGCGCTTTCGGGGTAAAGCGGACATGACGGTTGACGCTGCGAAATGTCCGCTTTTGACGGTGGATTCAACCGGTCGACGCAACACTCTATCTCATTCTTTCTGCTGGGGTTTGAATCCCAAGGTGTTGTGTCCGATGCCAGCGATCTCAAAGTCCCCGTTTGCTCTGCCGCAGTGAAGCCTCGAAAATATCCTCGACGTATCGTCAAACACTCCATCCTTCCCCCAGGACAGTGAGTGTTGCGTCGACCGGTTGAACCAGCAACCCAAAGCGGACAAAGAGAGCGGCAAAAAGAAAAAAAAGAGACGCAGCGGTATTTGATGCTCATTTTTACATACATGCCCTAAAAGGAAATTTTACTGCGGCCGAGTGCACCTTATGGTTGACGCGCAATGAAACGAGCCGCGGGCGCCTTCAGGGCGTCATCCCTATGGCTGGACCCAGGTCGTCAACATCAAGCGCGATCCCTTCGAGACTTCGATCGGGGCGCACACCGAAGACCATGTTCGGCATGGGCGGGGCCCTTGCGTGGTCCGGCCACCGCCTACGTCTACGATTGGAACATGCTGCCTCTCGGCCAGGCGGCTGTGGCTGAAGGAACTCGAGACCTACGTCGACGTTCCCACCGCTACAGAACCCGGCAAGCTACAATCTGGACCAGGTCCTGCAGCAAGATCCGGGAAATGAAGAGACGTTTGACCGGTCACGCGAGCGAATAAATGCCAGTGGTTGCAGGCGCCCAGCGATGGACGCCCGCCATTATCGCCGGTGCCTTTGCCGCCGTGAAATCGACGTAACAGATGGAGCTCTGTCGATGAGGTACGCAAAACAAGCTTTACCCTTGCACTTTTGGTTGGGCTTTCAGTCGCTGCATTCCACATCGGCGGCCTCTGCCCAAAACATGTCGAAACGTGACGCGGCCATCACGCAGTGTATCCAAGAAGCGCATGCTCAATATCCGTACGATTACCAGGGTGTTGGACAAAATCGCACCTACGTATACAGAAGCCTGCATGTTGTAGGATGCACCAGCGTCCCGGTCGCAACGGAAGTATTGAACTGATTGAATTCGGAGAGACCGCCGCAAGGCGGTCTTTCTTTTCGGTGAGAGTCAGTATTTCGAATGTCCGCTTCTCTAATCGGCCGGTTGGGGTCAAGCGCTTTCAGACTATCCACCAGTGCAGTGTCGACGTCGCTCGCGGGCTCGCGCTTCTCTTCAGGATCGGCACCAAGGCCCTTCCATCATGGGATTCGAGAACGAGGTAGAACAATCTATTGGGCGGCCTTGCCGTCAGACGAACGGCAGGTCCAGCGGACATTGCGAACTCACCTCATCCATCGTCCCGCGAGGGATCATCATAGCCACCACGCGGTGGAACTCGATGTTTTCTCCTATCCGATTTGATTATGTACAGCTCTCACGCTGCAACAGCGTTCTTGCTCCAGCGGAACTCGGCGCCATCGACCAGATGCGGTGCATGATGACGGCCAAGCGACGCGCCAGCGCGACGATTGCCTTTTTCATGCCGCGGCGCCTGGCAATCTGCATCGCCCAGGCCTTGAGCCAGGACCATTTCGTTGAGCGTACCAGCATGCTCTGGGCCGCTTCGTAGAGCATCACCCGCATCATCTCGTCCCCGCACTTTGATATCGCGCCGGTTCGATTGATCTCGCCAGATTGATACTTAGACGGGGTCAGACCCAAACACCGCCCCGACTGCCTTGGAGTTTCGAAAGCGGGCGGGTATGTCGACGGTGACGCGATAGGTCAGCGCCACCACCGGGCCGACACCGGGGATCGTCATCAGGCGCCGGCACACCTCATCGTCCCGCACGATGGCCAGCAAGCGGCGGTGCAGAATGCCGAGCTGCTCGCGTAGCACCCGCCGGACAATGAGCAGTGGTTCGACCAGTGCCAGCCAGAGTCGGGGATATCCGCGACCAGCTCCTTGATGCGGCGCCTCGAACTTCACCGTCCCGACCATGCCCACCTTGAGACCGAAGTTGCGCAAGGTGGCGCGCAGGTCGTTCTCGATGGCGATGGCCTTCGACTGCAGCAGCTTGCGATGGGTCAGCAGCATCCGCAGTTTCTGACTGCGTATCGTCTTCACATGCACCGGACGATAAAGCCCCGCTCGCATCATCTGCGCGATGCCGCGCGCATCGTTGCGGTCCGTCTTGTTGATCTGCGCCTTCAACACCGCGCTGCATGTGCCGCGTCTCAACACAGATCACTGGCAAGCCTGCTTCGGCGAGCGCGCTGAACAGCCATTGCGACAGTGGCCCGGCTTCCAGTCCGATCCGCTTGAAGCGGTAGGCGCGGTTCTTCAGCACCGCCAGCAGCGCCTCAGGTTCGCTCGCCACCTTCACTTCCCGAACGATCCTGCCCGTATCATCCACAATGCAGACGCTCGTCTCCTTGACCGAAACGTCCAGTCCAGCAAAATGGTCCATGCTGCGCTTCTCCTTCTGATGCTTGAGGCCGTCACCGCGGACCTCGTTTCACCATCAGCCTGAAGCGCAGCACCCAAAATCTTCAGCTATCCACAAGCTGCGCCGGCCGATTACCCCATCTATTGGCACAAAGCGGACATAACGGCCTAGTGCGCCGCACATGTCCGCTTTTGACCCAAAGCGGACATCAGACACTCAACGACCTACGTCCTAATTTGTACCGGTGCGATGCATCGGCGCGCGCGCACTCTGCCGCATACACAACGACTTTGTGGTTTTCGGCGGCTAAGTTGCGGCCTTCGAAAGCGTACTGCAATGCGGCAACCGTTTTGCCCATGCTGCAAGCACCACTTGCCCTGCGGAACACGTCATCATACTTTTATCTTAGACATACGCCTCGACGCGGCCGGATCGGTCGCCGAGCAGTCTAGCGAAAGCGCCATCCTCGCCGCTGACGTATGCCTCTTTTCAACGGAGGCTACTATGTCAGGCACTCGATTCTTCAAGACTCATCGCTCTTGGGAAGATTGGGTCGGCATGCTGATTGGCGTGCTGATCGGGATCTCCCCTTGGCTCGCCGAGCAGCAAAGGCGATCCAGCGGTGATGTGGAACGCGGTTCTGGTCGGCGCGGCTTGTGCTCGTTCTTGCGCAGCTCGAATACGTCAGCTTGCAACGCTGGGAGGAAATCGGCGAAGATAGCACTTGGGCTATGGCTGATCGCGTCACCATTCATCTTTGGTTACGCAGAAGCTGGCCCGCTCCGGTACTGGCATTTCGTTCTCGGCGCAATCATCGCGCTGCTTGCTACTTGGGAGCTTTGGCAGGACTGGAGGCTGAGTGACAAGGAGCTGGCTCAGCACGGCCAGTAGCGAACCGCGACACGCATTTGAAAGTCCCGGCGCGTTTTTCGTCCTTAAGCGGGAGGCCACAATGAGAGCGGCGGCATTTCGCCACGCGGATCGGCGCGACGATCATTCTTGCTCTTGGTGTAAGTGTCTGCTCGCCGTAACGGGCGCCGCATCGGCGTGCTAAACTTGGCGGACGTTGAATACGGAGTCCGTGTAAGTGAAGCACTCCGGCGCCTCGGTTGGCGGCTCGTGCGTTGGAAACACCACTAATTACAAAATAGAAAAGGGTGGGCCCATGAGAGCATTCGTTTTTGCGTGCATTGCAGCGGCCGCTGTTGCAGTCATTGGCGCCGTTGTCCTCGGCAGCATTCAACAGTCGGCGGATCACGCATTTTCGACTTCGGCCGTGCGTCTTGGGCCATAGGGCGCGTTAGTCCGATGTCTGATGCCGAACACCAAGCTAGCAAAGCAAGTAATCCTGGCTTGGCATCAAAAGATCAGCGGCGACATCGTCATCATGAACAAGCCGAACTGGTATCTGTTTGGGGCGCCGAACACCTACGCCTCGACTCACGGATCGCCATGGTCGTATGACACCAACGTGCCGTTGGCCATGTACGGCCCAAATTGGATCAAGCCCGGCAAGTACGGCGATTCCGAAGTCGTGGACCTTGGGCGGACGATCGCCTTCCTGCTGAATGTCCGGCCGCCGAACGGCTGCGAGGGCCGCGTTTTGTCCGAGGCCCTGAACTAGGCAGCAATGGCGTCCTCCATCACAGCAGGAACACCAATCTTCTGGTGTCCCAACCACGGCAAGGGCAGACCACGCGATGGGTTATGCTTCTGACCGTCACCGAGTTGTTCTGTTCGGAGAATGGCTAAAGAGACAAGAATTACAAATCGTATTGGTGGGCGCGCCGCGGGCTGCCGGAAATAGGTGGCAGGCCCAACCCAGAACGACCCTGTCGACAGCCAAAAATGGCATCCGATTTGGCTTGCCCCGTCGCAACACGATGATCTGCTGTTTGAGCACTAGGACTTCGGCTTCCAGCGCTGCTCGTGACCGAAACAGGTCAACGACCAAACCGAAGATCAGCCTGCAGAGATCGCACATCCAACGCAGGATCGTCCGATTCTCAGCCGATTGCCAACCGGATCAGATTTACGACAGGGACAAGTATCGCGAGCACGACCGCGTCGCTGTGCAAATCGGAGATGCACGAAGGCGGAGGTCACAGATCATGAGCAACCTGCTAGACCTTTTGAACAAGTTCATCGGTGCGATCATTGCCTACGGGCCAAAAAACAAAACTAAAGCCAGAATGGCGAGAAGGCAGCACGCCGCAAAGAGATTTGCAGCAATGAAACGCGACTAGCAACTAATGCCATCGCGAAGTACCGGGGTGACCCACTCGCCTTGAGTGCTTGTCCGAAAGGTGAGCGACTTATTCTCCATAGCAAGCAGAACGGTTACGATGAACGCAGGCCGTTGGGCGCCAAATGCGGTAATCCCACTGATGTCCCACACGAGCGTCCCACTTGCGGCAGATCATCTGCATTCGCCGAAAGGAGAAAACAAAGCAGTATTTGCTTGAAAAATATCACAAAAATAAAAACTCAAGTTCGGCCTCGATCGCTGCACTAGCGCGGAGCGAAGCAGGGCATAAACTGCTTAACGAGCTCAAGAACGAGCCCCGAAAAGGCGCCTGACAGGTCACTTTTCTTCTTCTTCGCGCCTCACACTCCTGGGAGGAGCATCATGATAAACACAGTAACACGCAGAAACTTTCTGAACAGCGTTGCGATGGGAGCCGCCGCAATGACCGCGGGACAGGCCACCTATTTCGCCGGACCGCGGCCTGCACACGCGGCTTTCAACGGCCAAGGGGAACATCCCGGACAAGCCGTTCAAGACCGGCCACATCACGTTCCTGACCGGCCCTGCCAATCTCTTGGGCGAGCCCGGCCGGAAAGGGCATCTGCTGGCGGCCGAGGAGATCAACGCCGAAGGCGGGTTCCTCGGCAAGCGCAAGATCGAGACCATCATTGGCCGACGAAGCGGCCGGCACCGACGCCAACGTCAAAGAGCTTCGCCGCATGAAGCTCTCCGAGAAGATCGACCTGTTCACCGGCGTCATTTCCAGCGGCAACACGCCTGCCCTCGGCCCGGTCGCCGAGGAACTCGGCGTGCTGACGATGTTCAACGACGGCTGCACCGATTTCCTGTTCGACAAGGCGGTGCCCAAGCCGAAATACGTCTTCCGCGTGACCAACATCCAGTCGGCGGACGGCGTCACGTCGGCGGTCGGCGCGGCGAAGGCCTGGCCCGAGGCAAAGCGGGTCGCGTCGATCCAGCCGGACTACAGCTACGGCCGCAACGTGCATGAGCATTTCATGCTGGCCTACCAGAAGCTGGTTCCCGGCGCGACAGCCGTCTCCGAGGCGTGGCCGAAGCTCGGCACCACCGACTTCACCCCGCACATCACCAAGCTGATTTCCGACACGCCGGACGTCTTGATCTGCGGCGTGTGGGGCGGCGACTACGTGGCGTTCTACAAGCAGGCCCTGCGCTACGGCCTGTTCGACAAGATGAAGGTCGCCACCACGCTGGCCTTCGGCGGCCAGCCGCACGCCATCGGCAAGGACCACCCCGAGGGCGTGCTCGCCGGCTGCCACGCCAACTACTTCTTCACGTTCCCGGCCAAGGGACGCTGGCCGATCAACGACTCGTTCGTCGAGCGCTACTATCAAGCGCTGGAACGAATATCCGAGCTTCGAGGCGGACGGCGCCTATACCTCGCTCTACCTGCTCAAGGCCGCCATCGAGAAGGCCAATCTGCTCGTCGGCGGCTGGCCGGAGGACGACGCCATCATCGCCATGCTCGAGGGCATGGGGATCGATGCGCCGTCGGGCTACACCTACATCCGGCCCGACAACCACCAGGGCTACAAGGACACCGTGATCGGGATGACCAAGAACGATCCCAAGTACGACTTCCCCGTTTGGGATCCGAAGTCGATCATCACGATCCCGATCCGGGACATCACGGCGCCGCCCAACTGGCCGAAGCCCGGCACGTCGCACAACGAGTCGACGGCGGCGGCCAACTGGCTGAAGACCACCTGGCTGGCCTGAACGCAACCTGATCGGACGAGCGGCCGTGTTTTACCGACACGGCCGCTTCCTTTCGATGACGGACGCAAGATCTGGCGATGTGCCGGGGCACGTGATGGGCCGGCCGGGACGCCCGGTCGATTTCGCTGCTGCCGCGATCCGTCTCCGTCGCGGGATCGCCAGGCGCGCGGCCGGCGTAGTCCTGGTGGCCGGCTCCTCGTCGTTGCCGGCGGCCAAGGTGGCGCCGGCCATCCAGGTGGGTCACTATCCCTCCTATTACCCCGACGAAATTCGCATCGACGTAATCGATCCCGCCGCCGCCGCCAAGGGCCTCAGCGACGAGACGCTGCATGCCTATGTCGGCGCCGCGCCCGGCTTCGCTGGGCCGGTGCCCGAGCACGTGAAGTCGGTGCAGTCGCTTGGATCGTTTCTGGTCCTGTCCTTCAACACGGCCTCGCGCGCATTACGCTTCCGCCGAGGCTCGCTGCGCTGCCGCCGCGCGGCATCCTCGGCGACGCTGAGCGAAGAAAAAGCGCGGCTGGCTTCGTTTTCCATCCCTATCCGGTGACGCCCTATCACGCCGATTATCTGCACCACCTGGACCGCGTCGAGGGCAGCAATGGACCAAGTTGGTGGCGCGTCTGCACTGGCGCGTCATCTGAGAAGCTTGGCGCCAGGGCCAACTCGCGACAACGATTGTGCGTGCAGCGGTGGCAACTCGCGGCCGACGACGCTGACGTCGTCCTCGAGGAGGTGCCGGTCGACGAGCTGCTCGCAAGTACGGGCGTGCCGTTTGACGGTTGGTCGTGATCGCCGTGGGCGAAGGAGAGGCTGGTTCGAGGCGCACCGGCTGCTGGCGCCGGCGGTCGACAGCGCAGCACGGGAGGCGATGGACGATGACTATGCGCGCCTGATCCGCGGCGAAACGATCGGCCTCGCAGAACGAGCGGACCTGGAACGGCGCCTCGTAGCTGCGCTCACCCATGGCTGCGCACGCATGGTCGTCGGCTACACGGTCAAGGAAGAATTCATCGACGCCTGCCTACCCGGCGGGGAATTGAAAACGTCGCCTACGACTCGCTCGCAGCGGGCACGAGACAGTCCCGTTTTCCTGAGCAATACGTAATA
>ERZ1370068.7336-contig-626_pt1 | contig 107909 bp, 154 predicted proteins | sample MGYA00561227_ERZ1370068 | MGnify/ENA primary metagenome ERZ1370068 (study PRJEB38410, sample SAMEA6850437) | metagenome | study: Metagenomic assessment of the ecological functions of the soil: analysis of the soil microbiota associated with the...
GTTATGCTTCGTTCAGTTACGTATTGCTGGAGGGCCACCGGACCCGTTCGCTTCCATCTGCTCCGCATTCCGCAGTGCGAAGTCCGCAATCACGCGAAGAACCTGCTCGGTGTCAGCGAGATCCTCCAGCGCGACATCGGCTCCCGCCGCGCGCAACTCGTCGACTGGTGACTGCCGGTCGCGATGGCGAGCGATCGCGCTCCGACGTGCGCGGCGCAGCCGACGTCGAGCGGCGTGTCGCCGATGACGATGGTGTCGGCCGCGGTGAACGCCGGGCCGCCGCAGGCTTCCACCGGCCGCCAGCGCCCTGGGCACGAGGACGTTTCGATGCGGCGCCGCGTCGCCGAGTCGCGCCGCATGGGAAGTATTTCCAGAGATCGAAGTATTCCAGCTTGAGGCGCGCGCCGCGACTCGTAGTTGCCGGTGACCAGCGCCAGGTAGGCGTCCTCTCGCGGGCGCAAGCGCGTCGAGAAGTTCACGGACGCCGGGCATCAGGCCCTTTCGCGTCTGCGCTGGACTTCTCGATCTCGACGCGCGAGATGGCGGAGGTAGGTCTCGCGAAAACGGGCGAGGTGCGGGGAATCCGCCGGGATCCCGTGCGCCGCAGCGGTGTCGGCCAGGATCCACGCGATCAGGTGGGCCCGCCATCGGAATGCCCTGAAAGGCGTTCGGCGATGGCGAAGATTTCTTCGAAGGCGAGCGACATCGCTCGCCCACCTGCTCCACCGGTGAGTACAAGCGTACCGTCGATGTCGAAAAGGATGAGTGTGGAGGCGCTCGTCCTACACTCTTCGCCGCGAACGTTTCCGGCGCGCGGTCCCTTGGCCGACGGCTCCTCGTCGAAGCCGACGCGCTGGCCTTCATTCAGTGAGTCGAAGCTGCCCTGGACCGAGCTTCGGTGGAAGAACCACTCCTGCCCGCCTTCGTCGCGGATGAAACCAAAACCCCGATCGCGAACGAGTCGCTTGATGGTGCCACTCGACATCCGAGTCTCCTTGGGCACGGACACGTGCCCAAGCACTTCCGATATCAAGTTTCATTCCAGTTGAGCAGCCATGAGATTTCGCGGTTTTGCGGCCGAGCGTGAAGCTCAGCCGCGTCAGACCGCGAAAACCAATACGTACCAATTATGGCTAAGGATGTGAGGCTATTTGACCGTGACGGTGATCACCTGGCAGGCGCCCGGCATGGTGTTGTGGCAGGTCAGTCGCCGAGCTGCAAGCGCGAGCTTGCGCTAGCGCCGGGGTCAGTGGCTGTCGAACATCCTTGCCGTCGCCGAAATGCACCCACGACGGCGTGCCCCTGACGATGTTCTTGCCGGCTGGCAGGCAGTCCTGATCGATGCCGACGTGGTAGTGCGCGACGCCGGACGCGTTTCCTTCAGGTCGCCAGGGGGCACCGGGGAAATTTCGATTCCCGACGAGCCGAACTTCATGTGCGCGGGCTGGTCACCGTCGGCGCCGCGTTCTTCGGCTCGACGAAGAACACCTTCGCCTTCGCCGGTGCGGCCTCTTCATCGCCTGCGCGCTGGCGAGGACGCCGAGCCCGGCGATCATCGAGGCGGGAGCACGAGCTTGCTGATTTTCATATTCAGGTCCGCTGTCGCGGAGACATTTATAGTCGCCTTCGCCCCGTTCGCGCATGCGGCGGGCTACGGCGCCCAGGGCCTGCTTCCTAAACATTCGTGAGTCGCATGACGGTTTCCACCGTCGCTTTGCGCACTGCTGAGTAAGCGATAGGACAGTCTGCCGCCCCGGCCCACAACCGCTTCGGCGGAGCTGCGCGCAGGCACTCCTTCGGTTTTTGACGAGGGCATGACTATGTTCCGACGTGCTTCGCGTTCCTGGTTCTCGCCGTATCGTGCTCTCGGTCGGATCGCTGCTGCACGGACGGGCAAGAAGCCGATCGCGATCGCAGGACCGGATCAGATCATCGAGGCGGTGGGCACGGTTGTGCATCTCGACGCGAGCCTGTCGACCAATCCGACAGGCGGCGCGCTGCTTCTATCGCTGGATATTTGTGAGCATGCGGGGCAGTACGGCCACCCTCGTAGCGCCGGAAACACCGCGACGCCAACGTTCGTGCCCGATCGACCCGGTCTACCGCCTACGGCGCTGGTCGACAACGGCCTGCGATCGGACGCCGACGCCGTCGTCATTACCGTCAGAACGCCCGCCGGTGGCGGACGCCGGTCCCGATCGCACCGGGACGGTCGGGCGCCAAACCATCGTGCTCGATGGCAGCGCCTCACGCGATCGGACGGCGATCCCTGTCTTACCGTTGGCGCATCGATTCGAGGCCTGGTGGAAGTCACGCGACGCTGATGAATGCGACCTGCAGCCCGCGCGACGTTCGTCGTCGACAAGACCGGCACGTAAATGGCCCGGCTGATCGTCAACGACGGCGCCACCGCATCAGCTCGGTCGTGATCACCGTGCCGAATAGCGCGCCGATTGCCAACGCTGGTCCCGATCGGACCGCGCGGCGATTGGCACGACCGTCAGCCTCACGACGGCAGCGCCTCGGTGAACCGATAGCGACGGCGATAGGCTGCGCTACCTGGAACTTCGTCTCGATCCCGGCGGGCAGCGCCGCGCGCCAGCTCGCGAGCCGACGGTCCATCCGGCCCTCGTTCATCGTCGATCAGGCGGGGACGTATGTCGTGGCGCTCACCGTGAACGACGGCACCGTCGACAGCGCTCCGGCACGTCATCGTGAACAGCGGCAACTCCAGCGCCGGTTGCCAACGTAAGCCCGGATCAAACGAGGGCGTCGTCGCGCAGCTGATTCATCTCGATGGCAGCGGCTCCACGGATGTGGACGGCAACGCGCTGACGTTTGCATGGACGTTCGTCTCGCGGCCGAGCAGGCAGCACCGCGGCTCTCAGCGATCCGACCGCCATGAAGCCGACGTTCACCGTCGATCGGCGCGGCATGTGCCCGTCTGCCTTTGATCGTCAGCGACGGCGTCGTCGACAGCAGCCCGGATCTCGGCGACGTCGTGGTCGGCAATACACGGCGCCACGGTCGCGTCGGTACGTGGCCCGGATCAACGAGTCACGCTCGGCAGCCTCGTCGTCCTGGATGGCAGCGGATCGACGGATGTCGATGGAGACGCGCTCATCTGCATCTGGTCGCGAGCGCCCCCACAGGAAGCGGCGGTCTAGGCGACACGGCAGCCGTGAAGCCGACGTTCACCGCCGATCGCACCAGGCGTGTGCGTCGCGCAGTTGATCGTGAGCGATGGCACCGTCCCGAGCGCCGCGGATACGGTGACCGTGCAAACGAGAGAACGTCGCACGCATGGCGAACAGCCGACGTTGCGCAGACGGCGTATGTGGGACGCTCGTGCTCCTCGACGGGACGACATCGTCCGACGTGGACGGCGATCCGCTGACGTTCCAGTGGTCGCTCGACCCGTCCAGTGACGGCGCGGTACCGATACCAGTGGCGCCTCGTCGCAGCTCCCTCCTTCACTCCGGATCGCGAGGGCGACTACGTCGCCCAGCTGATTGTGAACGACGGCAACCTCTCGAGGCGCGCCAAGCACCGTGACGATCAGCACCTGAACTCGGCGCCGGTGCCGGGCCGGGGCCGATCAAACCGGTGTTCCAATCAGGACGACGATCACGCTCGATGGGTCGCTGTCGAGCGACGCCGATGGAGAGAGCCGTTGACCTATCACTGGTCGCTGCTTTCAGTACCTCCGGCGAAGCGGTGCCGCGCCAGGTGATCGAACATCGCCGCCCCCTCGTTCACCGCCGACGTGGCGGCGACTACGTGGCGCAGCTCGTGGTCAACGACGGGACGGTCGACAGCGTTCCGGACACCGTCTTCATTCAGGCCGTCGAGATCGCGCGCCTGATGTGACGATCGAGACCACCGACGGCGCCGCGTCGGGCCGGCGGACACCGCCGGCACGCTCACCGTGACGCACAGGCTCGACCGCCGCCTCGCTCACCGTCTTCCTCGGCATCGCCGGGAGCGCCAGCAACGGCATCGACTACGTCAGCGTGGATGCCAGCGTGACCATCCCCATCGGCGCGCCGAGCGCTCAGATTGTCATCACGCCGATCGACGATGCTCGATGGAAGCGAACGGTGGTGGTCTCTCTGAGCCCCGATCCGGCTTACACCATCGGCGCTGTGAGCGGGGCACCGTGACGATCTGCCGGACAACGACAACCGTGTCGTCACGGCTGGCGGCGGTTGCGAACGGATCGAGTAAGCCCCGCCAGCGCACGATCACCTTCACACGCGCCTGGAGACACGAGCGCGCCGCTCGCGCTGAATGTCGTGCGTGGGGGCGGCCTCGGAGAGTGATTACTCCGGGCGCGGAAGCGGTGCGTCCTTCGTAGTCACGATTCCGGCAGGACAGGCTTCGGTCAACGTCACCATCACGCCGACGCCGGACACGCTGGTTGAAGGGCCGGAGAGCGTCGTGCTGACGGTCGCATGGGGCCAACTACGGTCGGCTCACCGGCTGCGGCCGGTCACCATCGCCGACGATCCGCCGGTCGTCAACATCGTCGCCTCCGGCGGATGCCTCGGAAACGGGGCCAGGCGCCGGAGGCATTCACGGTCCAACGCAGCGGCGAAGTCTGACCGGTCCGCTGACCGTGAGCACGCCATCGGCGGCACGGCACTCAACACTACCGATTACTCGATATCGCGACAAGCGTACGATTCCGGCGGGCCAGACGTCGGCGACCGTGACGATCGCGCGCTGCCAGACGCGCTGGGCAGGGCGACGAAAGCGTGACGCTGACATGGCGGCGGATGCGGGCTACGTGATCCGGGACGTCGAGCGCGGCGACGGTGACCATTCACGATGCCACGCTCGCGACGCTGGTGTCGGTGACCGCGACCGATCCCGTCGCATCGGAATCGGCATCGATACCGGAACGTTCAGCTGCGCACCGGCGGCAACGCGTCGGCATTGACGGTGACCTACAGCGTCGGCGGCACCGCCACCAACGGCGTCGACTACACCGCGATCAGCGGGACGATCGTGATCGCCGCGGCCCAGTCGTTTGCGGACCTCACGATCGTGCCCCATCGCCGACGAGGTGGTGGAAGGCGCCGAGCCGTCATCGTCACGGTGATCGATGCCGCGGCATGACCTCGGCGCTATGCGGCAGCGGCGACGGTCACGATCGAGACCAGACCGATCCGTGCAGCGTGCGGCGGCGCGGCGATCTGATCCAACGGCGCCACTCACTGCGGCGCGATTGGCGTGGCGCGCGAGACGGACGTGGACGTTCACGGCCAGTGCAGGCGATCGCATCGCCGCATCATCGGCAGATCACGGACCACAACGACTTCCGTCCGTGGATCCGCCTCATCGCACCGAACGGCGCCACGCTCGGGGACACGGCGGGTGTCGCCGCCGCCGCGATCAACGGTGCCGTCGCGCCGGTGACAGGAACATATCAAAGTTCTGGTCGCCAGCTTCGACAGCCTGCTGGACGGCACCGGCACCTACCGCCTGACGATGATGCACCCGGGACCGATCCACGATCTCGGTAGGCGACGAGAAGTGGACCGCTGGCCAACGGCGCGATGCACACCGGGACGATCGGGACCGGCGATCTCGATGTGTGGACGTTCAGCGCGAATGCGGGCGAGCGGATCGCCGTCCACGTCGGCGAAGCCAGCCGGCACCGCCGATTTCCGTCCGTGGATTCGTCTCTGGGCCCCGAACGGCATCTCGGCGACGTGGCGTCGCATCCGCCGCCATCAACGGCGCGATCGCGCCGGTCACCAGCACCTACGTCGTGCTGGTCGCCAGCTTCGTGCGCTTGGCCTCGATGCTTTCGGCACCTATCGACTGACCGTCGCGCACACAGCCAAACACGGCGATCACCGTGTCGGCGGGCGACGAAGGGGGGACCGACCAACGGCGCGACTCACACCGGGCAGATTCAACCTTGGAGACGTCGACGCGTCTGGACCTTCAATGCCGTCGCCGGAGATCGCATCGCGCTGCACGTCGGCGAAATCACCGACAACGACGACGCCGTCCGTGGCTGCGGTTGTGGGCGCCGAACGGAACTGATTCTCGGCGATACGGCTGGCGTCGCGGCCGCCATCAATAACGCCGTGGCGCCGGTGACAATTATACTACGTGCTGATCGCCAGCTTCGACAGCGCCTTCGATGGCACCGGCACCTATCAACGACGATGGCGCATACGCCGGGGCCGATCACGATCTCGGCGGGCGACGATGGCGGTCCGCTGGTCAGCAGCGCCATGCACACCGGCACGATGCAACTGGGCGACCTCGACGTCTGGACGTTCACCGCCAACGCCGGTAGGCGCATCGCCATGCATCAGCGAGATCACCGATGCAGACGACTTCCGCCCGTGGATTCGCCTCTGGGCGCCGAACAGGGGCGGTGCTGGGCGGCAATGCGGCGTCGACGCCGCGGGGATCAACGGCGCGGTCGCGCCGGTTTCGAGACCTATCTCGTGCCAAACCCTTCAGCTTCGACAGCGGTTTCGATGGCACCGGAGCCTACACAATCTCACGGTCGCGCACGACAAGGGCGATAACCGTCGGTAAACGACGAAGGCGGCCCGATGATAACGGCGCGATACGCACCGGCCAGATCTCGCTCGGCGACGTCGACGTGTGGACGTTCACCGCCAACGCGGGCGATCGAATCCGGATTGCACGTCGGCGAAATGACCGACGACAACGATTTCCGTCCGTGGCGAGGCTGGGCGCCGAACGGGGCGATCCTCGCGACACGGCCGGGGTCAGCGCCGCCGTCATCAACGGCGCGGTGGCGCGGTCGCGAGGACCTACGTCGTTCTGGTTGCGAGCTGACAGCGCCTTCGACGGCACCGGAACTCTACCGGCTCTCGTTGGCGCAGACACCCGGACCGATCAGCACGTCCGGCGGTGACGAGGGTGGAGCGCTCACCAACGGCGGGACACACACGGGTGTGATTCAGCTCGGCGATGTGGATGTCTGGACATTCACGGCGACGTAAACGAACGCATTGGCGTCAACATCGGCGAGATCGTCGACGACAACGACTTTCGGCCATGGATTCGTCTCTGGGCCACAGCTTGGCGCAATCCTCGGCGACACGGTAGGCGTCAGCGCCGCCGTCATCAACAGTGCGGTCGCGCCGGTCACCGGCACCACACTCGTGCTGGTCTCGAGCTTCGACAGCGGCTTCGATGCCACCGGGACGTATCAGCTGACCGTCGCGCACACGTCCGGACCGATTTCGGTCGCGGAGGGTGATGAAAGGCGGCGCTCGCTGACGAACGGCGGAGTCGCCTCCGGTGCCATCACTCGAGGCGATCTCGATGTCCTGGACGATCTCCGCTGTTGCTTAAGCGAGAGGATCTCGGTGGACATCGCGGAGACCAGCGACACCGCCGATTTCCGTCCGTGGAGGATCCGCCTGTGGGCGCCCAACGGTGCGGTCCTCGGCGACACGGCAGGTCTCGCCGCCGCAACCATCACCACCGCCCTCGCTCCATTGACGGGGACTTACCTGGTTCTCGTCAGCAGTTTCGACAGCAGGTTTGGCGGAACGGGAACCTATCAACTCGTCGTGAGTCGCTGAGCGTGTTTTCATTCCACGAGTCGGATGGCACTCTAGCCGCGGCGATCGAACCATCCGCGAGACGACCTTGGTAGGCCGGTGGTAAGCTCCAGTGTCACAACCCGATCGGCGACGGCCTTGGAAGCAGCTGATCGGCCGATGCGGCGACCAAGGCAATTCGGCGCGCGGTGGCCACGGCGCGCATCTGGCGCCCACGGCGGCGACCTGCTCGCGCGGCAGCCGCGGCGCTGGCGTGCTCGAGCAGCAGGATCGCCGGATCGAGCGCGATCGCGCGTCCAAGCCGCACGCAGCAGCCATCCGGCGGCATCGAGCTCGCGACCGGCCGCGTCCACGACGCCTCGGGCAGCCGACTTCGCGCGCCAGCGCTCGGCGCGCTCCCGCACCGACGGCTGGCGGCGGTTCGATCTCCAGCGTGAACGGCATCGCGAGGTTCTGGATCACCGTCAGCGCATCGAGCAGCACGGCGCGCTCGCTGACGATGCCGAACCGATCGACGGTCGCCAGCCAGTCGGCGCTGTCGTCGATCGCGCGCCGTCGGCCGGCCGAACACGCTGACCTCGCCCGCGTCGGGCAGCGTCGCGCCGGTCGCGAGGTTCACGAACACTTCCGCGCGACGGCTGATCGAAGCCCGAGCAGCGCGACGTGCTCGCCGGCGCCGACGCGCAGCTGCCGCGATCCGCAGCGGGCGCAGTCCGCCATAGTCCTTGACGACGCCGGCGAACTCGAGCACGGCGGCGCGTCACGAGCTGGATCTGGCGGTTGACCTCGTCGACGATGCGGCTGGACGCGGTGAGGGCGGCGATCTCGATCTTCGCGGCCGCGAGGTTGCACGACGATCGCGCCGTAGGCGATCATCGCGTGGACGATCGGCGGCAGCACGCCGGTGTCGACGCTGGCGCCGAGGATCGCGGTCGACCATCGTGACGGCCATCGCGAGCGTGCCGATCGAGAACACCGGCTTGCGCGCGGCGGCGATGCGGCGGTAGTAGTCGCCGGTCGACGTGGTGCTCGGCCATCGCGTCCTTGACCGACTTTCCCTTGCCGATGAGATAGAACATCATCATCGAGTGCGCGAGCAGCGTGATCAGCGTCGAGAAGATGCCGTACGAGATGTGGCGCGAGATGTCGGTGCCGCGCAGACCGAAGACCGCGGTCGTCACGAGTCCGATCAGGCCGAGGAAGACGCCGGTCAGCAGTGCTTGAGCCACGAGGACGTGTGCTGAATTATGTCACCTTCCCCGTTCATCGTCGAATGGGTCGGACGCGGATCGCGCGCGAGCGCGGACGCGCGCATCCGCGCGCGCTCGACGTCGCGATGGGCACGCGGCCGTCACGCGCGTGCCGCTGGCGCGCGCCGGGTTCCGGACGTTCGGCGTCGACGTGCAGTGTCGACGCCGTGCGCGAGGCGATGACGCGGCGCACGGCGCGAAGGCGTGCGCGTCGACGGCTGGTGCGCCGACCTGACGCAGCACCCGCTGCCGCGCGGCGGTTCGATCTGGTGGTCGTCTGCCGCTACCTGCAGCGCGATCTGTTTCCGGACGCTGCGCGCGGCGCGTCGCGCGCCGGCGGAGTCGTGATCTACGAGACGTTCACGACGAGCGCAGCGGGCGCTGGGCCGGCCGCCGACGTCACCGGATCACCTGCTCGAACCCGGCGAGCTGCGGCGCGCGCTTCGACGGCTTCGATGCTGCTGTTCTACGAGGAGGTCGCTGGCGCCCGACGCGGTCGCGCGGCTCGTGGCGCGGTCGCGCAGCTGATCGAAGCGCTCCTGCGGCAGCGACGTGCTGCCTGGATGCCGAGCCGTGCGATTCGTCGCGCGTGATAGTCGGAGCCGCCCGACACGCACGAGTCCGAGGCGCGTCGGCGATGGACCGGTAGCGGCCGATCGCTCGTCTCGTCGTGGTTCGAGTGATACGCCTCGATCGCGTCGAGACCGACGCGGCGAGCCGTCGATCCACTCGTCGCGGCCGCAGCAGCCCGGGATGCGCCAGCGACGCGATGCCGCCGGCGCCGTGAATCTGCTCGAACACTCGTTCGCGGCGCGCGCCTCGCGAGCGACGAATCCCGGACGTCCGCGCGACAGCCACGGTGCGAACGCCTCGTTGGTCGTCTTCACGTAGCCGGCCGTCGACGAGCGCGCGGGCAATCGCCGGCCGCGCCGATCGACTTGCCCGGACTGATCGATCGACCGGCTGCAGGATCGCGTCGGCGTCGAGCGGCATGCCGAGCTGTCGAGCTGCGCGACCATCCGGCCGACGCGATCGATCCGGCCGCTGGCGCTGCTCCGCGAGAAACGATACGCAGCGCGGCGCGCCGGCATCGATGAAGTAGCCGAGCACGTGGACGTCCGACTCGTCGCGCACCGCGGTGATCTCGATGCCGGTGACGAACGCGATGCCGGCGCGCGGCGCACGGCGCGCCGACGGCTTCGCACGCGTCCACGGTGTCGTGGTCGGTGACGCTCAGCACGGTGACGCCGGCCGCGGCGGCGCGCGCGACGCAGCTCGGCGGGCTGCAGCGGCCGTCCGAGGCGGTGGTGTGGGTGTGCAGATCGATCACCGGGCGCTGCGCCGCGCGGCGTGCGCGCGCGGCCGCGCGCGGCTTGGCTCTGGCGCTCGCGCAGCGCGCGGTACTCGCGCATCAGCAGGTCGAGGTGCGCGCGCTCCTCGTCGGCGAACTCCAGGAAGATCTGCTTGCCCTCCGGAGTCCTCGAACCGCTCGCCGTAGCTCTTGAAGAACTGGTGCGAGCCGCGCTCGCACTTGATGCCGATGAGCAGCGCCTCGCTGATCGTTCGACGCCCTGGCGCAGCTGCTCGGCGCCCTCGGCGAACAGCCCGCTGGCGGCGCCCTTGAAGAACAGGAACGTCGGCCGCGACTCGAGCTGCGGATCGCTGCGCGAGCAGCTCGCGCGTAGCGCGTCTCGAGCGTGCCGAGGTGCTCCCTCTCCTCGGCGGCCAGCTTCTGAAACACCGATGCGGCCGCGCGGATCCTTCGTGAGCCCGGCGGCGCGCGTGTAGAACTCGAGGCCGCTGCGCTCGGTGGCGATCGCCATGCGCAGCGCGTCGCGCGCGAACACCAGCTCGGTCGTCGCGCCGTCGATCGGCGGCGTCGCGCTGGCCGGTGCGGCACTCCTCGCAGGTGCCGTAGATCTGGACGACGCGTCTGCGTCGGCGTGAAGCTGCGCGCCGCGGCGATCTCCTCGATGCAGCGCCTCGACGTCGGAGCTCAGGAACTCGGACGAGCGATGACAGTTCGTGCAGATCAGGTGAAAGTGGCGCGGGTGGCGGTACGACGGCTCGAACCGCGAACGGCCCTCGCCGAAATCGACCTTGCGCGCGATGCCGGCGTCCGACCATCCACTGCAGCGTGCGGTAGACGGTGGCGCGGCCGATGCCCGCGCGTCCTCGCGGCGAACGAGATCGAACGAGATCGTCCGCGCTGACGATGGCCTTCCTGGCGCAGGAAGACCTGCAGGATGCGATCGCGCTTGGAGGAGCGCTTGCCGCCTGCGGACGCAGGCGGCGAGATCGGGAAGGGGACGATCCATTCGGTGAGTTGGTGACTGGTGAATTGGCGAATGCAACTCGCCAATTCACCAATCACCAACTCGCCAACTCTGGCTTAGTCGACCGAGAAGATCGAGCCGCAGCCGCAGGTCGACGTCGCGCTGGGGATTCTTGATCGTGAACCCGCCGCCGGTGATCGTGTCGACGAAGTCGACCTCGGCGCCGGTCGAGGTAACGGATGCTGATCGGATCGACGAACAGCTTGACGCCGTGCGACTCGAACACCTGATCGCCCGAGCCCTGCGCCGTTCTCCTCGATCATCAGCCCGTATTGGAAGCCGGAGCAGCCGCCGCCCTGCACGAACACGCGCAGGCCGCTGCTGGCCTTGTTCTCTTCGGCCAGCAGCTCGTTGATCTTCGATGCCGCCGTTTCTGAAACATTGATCATGCGCCTCATTATACCAAGATCGCGGTTGGTATACTGCTAGCCGCTGGCCCATGCCGTATGTGACGATTCAGGCGCTTTCCCGCGAAAATCTGCTCGATTCGGCCCGGCAGCGATGGCGAGGTCATCCGGGACGCGCGTCCCGACCTCGAGCCGGCGCTGGCGCTTCAGCGGCGAGCTGCTGACGCGCCTCGATCGACCTCGCCGCGGCGCTCGGCCAGCGGCGCCTGCCGCGGCTGTCGCTGCCGCCGAAGTATCTGCGCCGCCAAGCTCACCCGCGGCGTGCCGGCGCTGGCGGGCGAACTGATACCGCTGCCCGTCCCCGTGCCTGACACCGACGCTTGTTCCAGCTTTGCGACGCGCTCGCCAGCGGCGGGGCCAGGCGACGCCGCGACGCACATCCGCGAGTCGATGGACAGCGGCCGGCTCGAGGCGGCCTCGCTCCTGACCGCCTCGCTGCACCGCGATCAGGCGGCGCTCCGCACAGGCGCGGTCGCACCGCGGGCCTGTCGCCCGATCTTGATGTGGCTTCGTGGCCGAGCTCGCCGTCAGCCCGTTCGCGCACGCGCTGCAGCAGATGCTGTTCGGCAGCGATCGCGGCCGGCGATCTGCGCGATGCGCTCGACGCGTGGAACCACGGCTACTGTCCGGCGTGCGGTTCGTGGCCGGCCGTCGGCGAAGTGGCAGCCGGTCACCGCACGCTTCGCTGCTCGTTCTGTTCCTGCGCCTGGGAGCTGTCGACGTACGCGTGCATCTACTGCGAGGACAGCGGCGACGCCTTCGTCACGCGCGGCGCCGGACGCGGAGCGGAAGGATCGGCGCATCGAGGTCTGTTCCACCTGCGGCGGCTATCTGAAAACGCATCGACGTCCCCGAGCCTGTCGCCGTTTCCGCTGCTGTCAATCTCGGACATCGAGACGACGGACCTCGACGTCGCGGCGATGGAGCACCGCTACGCGAGGCCGCCGCTGAAGAACTTCACGAAAAACCCTGACGAACACGACCACGAACCGGAAGGAACCGCAGAGCACGCAGAGAGCGCTGAGAAAGTTCTCTCTGCGCGCTTTGCGGTCTCCGCGGTTTCTTCTTCGAATGTTCTCTCTCAGACGGTCACAACGCGCGGCGCGGCGGGCGTCGGTCACGTGGCTGCGATGGTTCATCTGGTGCAGCGCCGAGCGCCAGGAAGCTCTTTCCGTATGTTGCGAACAAGTGCTCGAGACCCTTCGGCGGCGCCGCCGACGGCTTGTCCAAATCCGACTCGCTGAACTCCATCCAGCAACTGGAGATTGCGCTCGCGCAGCTGCGCGTACCTTCCCGGACTTCCGCAAACGGCGGATACGCTGCGGGATCGGCTGACCGGTTCCGTACCTGACCGAAATACTTCGCCCAATCGGCCGCCGCATTCGGCTCGCCAAACAGGGCCGCCGGAATCATCCCCTCGACGAACGCCAGGTGACCGAGGACCCAGAGCGGGTGGCATCCGCCATTCGGTGTCGGAAACGTCGTCGGCGCGCTGCTCATCTCGTCGATCACGCCCAGCACCGATCCATTCGAAGCGGCGAGCGCGAACGTGATCGCGTCTTTCGTCTGCATGTTCTCTCCTCCGCCCTGTATTACGGCTCGCCGCCGGCCGGGGATACGTCGAAGCCGAGGTCGCCGCCACGCGAATCATCCACGGGCAGTGTTTGTAATCGCTGACGCCGACCGACCTGCTGATCGACGATGCTGAGCCGGAATGAGTGAACGCGGAGTCCAGCCGGACGCGTCGCGGTGCAGCGATGACGATGGCCGGATCGCCGTCGACGACGCCGATCGCCGTCCGCCACTCCATCGCGAGGTGGTCGTATCGGCTGAAATTACGGCGAATCCGTCAGGCGTCCAGAGAAGCGGTCCGCGACCTCGAGGCGCGCATCGGCGCTGATCAACTTGCGCAGCCCATCCCAGTCGCGCCGGTTGAACCGCTCCACGTGCAGTGGAGCAGCCGCGACAGCTCGACACTCGACGCGTGCCGGCGGCTCGGGCCTCGGCAGGCGCCAGCTTCTGATCGGCCGCGGTTGAGCGCCGCCTTCACGCCGCCGACCGTAGAGTCGACGAGCTCGGCGATTTCCTCGAGCGAGTAGTCGAACACGTCCTTCAGCAGCACGCACGCCCGTTCCTTGGGCGGCAGCGTCAGCACCAGACGTTCCGACGGCGCGCCCGAGTTCCGGGCCCGCCGGATCCGCCGGCAGCACGTGGTCCGGCCCATCGCCGGCAGTCTCGGCTCTCGCGCTGAACGCCGCGGCGGCGCAGAAAGTCGACGCAGCGGTTGTGCGCGATTCGGAAGAGCCACGGCGCCGAGCGGACGCGCAGTCGTCGAACGAGTCCAGTTTGCGGTAGGCCTGGAACAACGCTTCCTGGACGATGTCCTCGCCGTCGAGCACCGACCCGGTCATGCGCGAGCAGTACGCGATGCAGGCTGGGTCTGCAGTTGGGCGATCGTTTCCAAGAAAGCGCGAGATAACGGGCCTCGAAGGTCCCGGAGCCGCTGCACGCCGGCGGAAACATCCATAATCGATCAATACGCAGCCGGCCGCCCCGGGATACGCTGACGAACCGGAAGGAACCGCAGAGACCGCCGAGATCGCTGAGAACACGATCTCATCTGCGTTCTTTGCGGTCTCCGCGGTTTCTTCTTATCAGCGCCGATCGTCTCGAGGTGCTGCCCGGATTCCTGCTCGATGTCCTTGTGCAGGCTGTTGCCGTGCGCGTCCATCGTCACGATCGCCGGGAAGTCCTCGACCGTCGAGATGCCACATCGCTTCGGGCGTGCCGAACTCGAGCAGCGACACGTCGTCCACGCGTCTTGATCGCGCGCGCGTAGAACTGCGCCGCGCCGCCGATCGCGTTCAGGTAGACCGCGCCGTGCTCCTTCAGCGCCGCGAGCGTCTTCGCGCCCATGCCGCCCTTGCCGATCACCGCGCGCACGCCGTAGCGCTTGATGATCTCGCCCTGATACGGCTCTTCGCGGATGCTCGTCGTCGGCCCGGCGGCGGTGACGCGCCAGCCGCTCGCAACGCCTGGTCCTTCACGACCACCGGGCCGCAGTGGTAGAGCACCGAGCCGCGCAGATCCGACGGGCGGCTCGTGCTTCATCAGGTGCGAGTGGACCGCGTCGCGGCCGGTGAACATGCGGCCCGAGATCATGACGACGTCGCCGACCTTGAGCGCGCGGACGTCGGCCTCGCTGAGCGGCGCGCGCAGCGCGACCTCCTTGCCCGGTGCGCGTGAAGCCGGCCTGATCGAGCATCGGGATGATCGGATGCGACGGATCGCGATACAGCCACTTCTCGATCGCGCCGCTGGCCGCGTTCGAGCTCGACGCCGAGACGCCGGAACGCCCAGCAGTCGTAGGCGACCGACACGAAGAAGCTCGCCGGGCAGACGGTTGAGCGCGCCGATCTTGCAGCCGATCAGCGTCACCTTGCCGCCGAATCCCATCGTGCCGATCTCGAGATCGTTGACCGTCGACATGATCGACGCCTCGAGCTCCGCCAGCCGCGGATCCGGATTGACGTCGTCGAGCGTGCGGAACAGCTGCTCCTTCGCGTGCGTGTAGCCCGACGTGCGGTCGCCGCCGACGCAGACGCCGACCGCGCCGGGCGCGCAGCCCTTGCCCTGCGCGTTCCAGACCGCGTGCAGGATGCATTTCCTCACGCCGTCCGAGCGTGCGATCCGCGCGCCCGAGGTGCGGCAGCTCCACCGGCAGCGCGTACTGCGCGTTCGTGTTCTCGCAGCCGCCGCCCTTCAGGATCAGCTTGATCTCGATCGCGTCGCGTTCCCACTGATCGAAGTGGATGATCGGCGTGCCGGGCCCGAGGTTGTCGCCCGAGTTCTTGCCGGTGATCGAGTCGACCGAATTCGGCCGCAGCTTGCCGCGGCGCGTCGCTTCGGCGACCGCCTCGCGAATCTGCTGGCGCATCCAGATCTGATTGGCGCCGACCGGCGTCTTCACCTCGAAGGTCGGCATGCCGGTGTCCTGGCAGATCGCGCCTTCGCTGTCGACTGCCAGATCGATGTTCTGCGCGATGATCGTCAGCGCCTGCGACGATCGCGTCGCCGGCGGCTCGGCGACGAGCGCGTGCTTCATCGCGGCGCGCACGTCGGGCGGCAGGTCGGTGGACGTGCGCACGATGAGCTGGAGGACGCTGTCGAAGAATGAAGGCAGCATACGGCTGAGTATACTGAAGGGCTAGGGCTAGGGCTGATGTGGCTGATGGCTAAGGGCTTTCGAGCGAAACGCGATCCGCTGGGCGCGCTCGAGGTTCCCGCCGACGCCTACTACGGCGTGCAGACCGCGCGCGCCGTCGAGAACTTTCCCGATCAGCGGCCTTCGCGCGCCCGACGATCTCGTCGTCGCCACAATCCTCATCAAGAAAGCCGCCGCGGAAACCAACGCCGCGCTGGGCCGTCTCGAGCCCGACATCGCGGCGCGCGATCCGCGCGGCCGCCGACGAGATCCTCGCCGGCGGCGCTCCGCGATCAGTTCGTCGTCGACGTCTATCAGGCCGGCGCCGGCACGTCGCACAACATGAACGCGAACGAGGTGCTGGCGAACCGCGCCGGCGAGATCCTCGGCGAGCCCAGGGCACGCTACACGCGCGTTCACCCGAACGATCACGTCAACATGGGCCAGTCGACCAACGACGTCTATCCGACGGCCACGCGTCTCGCGCTGCTGCTCGGCGCGGCGCCGCTCGTCGCGGCCGCCGGCAGCCGCTGCCGTGAGCCTGGCGCGCAAGGCGGACGAGTTCGCGCACGTGCTGAAGACCGGCCGCACGCACCTGCAGGACGCCGTGCCGATCACGCTCGGCCAGGAGTTCAGCGGCTACGCCGCGTGCGTCCGCCGCGGCGCCGGCGATCGTCGCGACCGCATCGGCGCAGCTGCGCGAGCTGAACATCGGCGCGACGGCCGTGGGCACGGGCCTCAACGCCGGCGACGAGTACCGGCGGCTCGATCGATCGCGAATCTCTGCGCGCTACACGAACCTGCCGCTGCAGCCGGCGGTCAACCTGTTCCGCGTGACGCAGAGCATGGGCGACGTGCTCGCGTACTCGGGCGCGATGCGCCGTCTCGCGGTGGAAGTCGTCGAAGATCGCGAGCGACCTGCGGCTGCTCAGCATGGGACCGCGCGCCGGGCTCTCGGAAATCGCGCTGCCGGCGGTGCAGCCCGGCTCGTCGATCATGCCGGGCAAGGTCAACCCGTCGGTGCCGGAAATGGTGAACCAGGTCTGCTTCCAGGTGATGGGCTGCGACACGACGGTGGCGATCGCGTGCGAGGCCGGACAGCTCGAGCTCAACGTGATGATGCCGGTCATCGCGTGGAACGCGCTGCACGCGTCGACGATCCTGCGCGAGGCGCTGAAGGTGTTCCGCCTGCGCTGCGTCGACGGGATCGCGGCCGACGAGGCGCGCGCGCGCGAGCTGCTCGATCGCAGCACCGGCCGCCGCCACCGCGCTCAGCCCGTATCTCGGCTACGCGGCGACGGCGGACATCGCGAAGGAATCGGTGAAGAGCGGCAAGTCGATCCGCGCGATCGTGCTCGAACGCGGCCTGCTCGACGAGGCGCGGCTGAACGAGATCCTGTCGGTGGAGTCCATGACGCGCGGCGGATCGTGGGAGAGGCAGGGCAGGACGGGCAGGAGGGCGGGACAGGCTGGACGGGTCGGACAGGCAGAAGGAGGCAAGAAGTGAAAGCGCTGATCGGGACCATCGCGCTGCTGCTTTCCTTCCTGCCGTTCCGCCCATCCTGCCTTGCTTCCTGCCTTCTCCTGCCCTCTGCCCCTCCCGCCCGTCCTGCCCTTTCCGCCCAGCCTGCGCACGCCCAGTCCACGAAACCGAAAACGAGACTGTTCGGCACGCAGGACCTCGGCCTGCTCGAGGCGCCCGATCGCGAGCAGTGGCAGAAACCGGATCAGATCATGGACGCGCTCGGCGTCGCCGAAGGGTCCAAGGTTGCCGGAGCTCGGCGCGGCAGGCGGATGGTTCACGCTCCAGCTCGCTGAGCGTGTCGGCCCCAACGGGCGCGTCTACGCGGAAGACATCCAGCGCGCGATGCTCGACGGGATCCGACGGCGCATGCTGCGCGGAGAACCTGACGAACGTCACGACCGTGCTCGGCACGGCGAGCGATCCGCATCTGCCGGCGGGCCTCGATGCCGCGCTGATCTCCGATGCGTTTCACGAGATGGACGATTCCGGAAGATCGTCAGCAGGTGGTGACGCTGCTGCGCAATGTGGCGCAGTCGCTCAAGCCGCAGGGGCGGCTCGGGATCGTCGATTGGACACCGGGCAGCGGCGGTCCCGGACCAGACGCGAAGAACCGCGTCGATCCGGACAGGGTCATCCAGGCCGCGAAGGCCGCGGGACTGCAGTTGATCACGCGGGAGGATTTCCCGCCGTTCGTCTACCTGCTCGTGTTCGGACGCGCTAGCGCGAAGCCGACCCCGTGATCCGCCAGAGCGCCGGCATCACCGCGGCGGCGACCAGCAGCTTCAACAGATCCGGCACGATGAACGGCACGAAACCGGCGGCGAGCGCGCCGGACAGACCGATCGACGGTCTCGACGCGATCGTCAGCCAGAGAACACCGCCGGCAAACACAATCGCCAGCCCGCACATCATCGACACGACCGCCGTGACGTACCGGCGATCGAATCCGCGCTCGGCAAGCCAGCCGGCGGCGAACGCGGCGAATGGATAGGCCATCAGATAGCCGCCGGTGGGCCCGAGCAGCCGGGCGGCGCCTTGCGGCAGAAGCGGCGAGGCGGCGAACACCGGGACGCCGGCAAATCCGAGCGCAAGGTAGAGGATCTGGCTCGACCAGACCCAGCCGCGGGCCGAGCGCGGCCGCGCCAAGGAGCACGACCATCGGCTGGAACGTGAACGGCACGGGCGTGAATGGCAGCGGAATGCTGATCTGGGCCGCGACCGCCGTGAGAACCGTCACGAACAGGACCGCGCCGATCTGTTCGGCCAGCCTGAAGCGATCGTCCGCGCGGGTCGTCACTGTGTCGAGGAATGTGCGTACATGAACGCGGATCTTAGCGTATGCATACAGCGCTGACAATTGCGGGTAGCGACTCCAGCGGCGGAGCCGGCATCCAGGCGGACCTGAAGACGTTTGCCGCGTTCGGGCTCTATGGCGCCTGCGCGATCACCGCCGTGACGGCGCAGAGCACGAAAGGCATCGAGGCAACGCTCGCCTTGCCTGCCGACCTGGTGACGGCGCAGATCGAAGCCGTCGCGGGCGACCTGCCCATCCGAGCCACGAAGGTCGGGATGCTCGCCAACGCGGCGATCGTCGAAGCGGTGGCGGCCGCGATTGCGGAGCTCGATCTCCCGCTGGTCGTCGTCGATCCGGTGCTGGTCTCGTCGAGCGGCGACGCGCTGCTCGACGAGGACGGCGTCCGCGCGCTGTGTGCCGAGCTGCTGCCTCGCGCACGCGTGGTGACGCCCAACATTCCCGAGGCCCAGGTGCTCAGCGGGACGCGTATCGATCGGCCCGAGGATGTGCGCGAGGCGGCGCGGCGCATTCACGGCCTGGGCGCTGCAGCGGTGATCATCACCGGCGGTCACGGACCGGCGGGCGACTCACGTGGTCGACCTTGCTGTTCGACGGGCACGTGTTCTCCGAACTCCGCGTGCCACGCGTCGACGTCGCGCCACACTCACGGGACCGGGTGCACCTACGCGGCGGCTGTTGCCGCCGGTCTGGCCCTCGACCAGCCGCTCCAGGATGCCGCGGCGCGGGCGCAGCGAATACGTCGCCGGCGCAATCCGCCATGCTCCGGGCATCGGTCACGGGCGCGGACCGCTCGATCATTTCTGGGAGCGTCGGTCCGGTTGAAGAGTGCTCAACGATGGGTCCGGCTTTAGCCGGACCTTGACCGGACCCCGTATACTGAATCTGTGCCTTCGCTTCTCGCCATCGGGACCGAGCCGCTCGTGCTCGAGCACGTCGCACTGGCGGTCGCGGCGGGCGCCGACGCCGGCGCGCGACGGCGCGGTGGTGACGTTTCTCGGCCTGGTGCGCAACCACAACCTCGGCCGAAGCGTCCGATATCTGGAGTACGAGCGCTACGAACCGCTCGCGCTGAAGAGCGTTCGAGCGAATCGCAGCCGAAATCGGCGAGCGATGGCCGAACGCGCGGCTGGCGCTGCACCACCGGATCGGCCGCCTCGAAGCGGGCGAAGCCAGCGTCGCCATCGCCACGCTGTTCGCCGCATCGCGGCGACGCCTACGCCGCCTGCCGGTACGCGATCGAACGCGTCAAGCAGATCGCGCCGATCTGGAAGCACGAGTTCTTCGACGGCGGCGACGTCTGGATCGAGGGGCCACGGCGAACCCGGACGACCGTCAGGCGCGCGAGGAAGCGGAGCGGATCGCGTGCGCGTAACCGTGCGGCTGTTTGCGCGCCTGCGTGACGTCGCCGGCGCGTCGGAGCTGGCGCGCGACCTCGCGCCGGGCGCCACGATCGGCGACGTCTGGCGACAGCTCGCGCGGCGAGTTCCCGGAGCTTGCCGGCTACGAGCGTTCGATCTCGAGCGCGATCAACGCCGACTACGCGCGCATGGATCAGGTGATCGGCGAAGGCGACGAAATCGCGTTCCTGCCGCCGGTTTCGGGGGATAACGAGGTTCTAGGTTCTAGGTTCTGGTTCTAGAGTTCCAGGTTCCTCGAATGGAACGCTAGAACTTTACGAACCTAGAACCCTAGAACGTCAGCGAATAGGTCATGTTCGATAAGTTAGCCACAGAAGAACAGCGCTACGAAGAGCTGATGCGGCTGCTCGGCACGAGCGCAGTGCAGAGCGAGCCGGCAGGATGCCGGAAGCACGCCAAGGCGCTGGCCGAAGTCGAGCCGCTCATTCGAGCGCTTCCGCGAGTACAGGCGCGTCGTCCGCGACATCGCCGGAGACCGAGGAGCTGGCCAGCGGCCGGCGACGCCGACATGCGCGATCTCGCCAGGAAGAGCTCGAAGTCGCTGATCGCCCGCCGCGACGACGCTGGTCGGCGAAATGAAGATCCTCCTCATCCCGAAGGATCCGAACGACGAGAAGAACGTCATGCTCGAGATCCGCGCCGGCACCGGCGGCGACGAGGCGGCGCTGTTCGCCGCGGAGCTGTTCCGGATGTACAGCATGTACGCCGAGCGCCACGGCTGGCGCCTCGAAGTGATGTCGAGCAGCGACACCGGCGTCGGCGGCCTGAAGGAAGTGATCGCGATGATCGAGGGGCGCGGCGCCTACAGCAAGCTGAAGTACGAAAGCGGCGTGCACCGCGTGCAGCGCGTGCCGGCCACCGAGGCGAGCGGGCGCATCCACACGTCCACGGTCACCGTCGCCGTGCTCCCGGAGGCCGAGGAGGTCGACGTCCAGATCAACGACAAGGACCTGCGCATCGACACGTTCTGCTCGAGCGGGCCCGGCGGCCAGAGCGTCAACACGACCTATTCCGCCGTCCGCATCACGCACCTCCCGACCGGCGTCGTCGTCTCGCAGCAGGACGAGAAGTCGCAGATCAAGAACCGCGCGAAGGCGATGAAGGTGCTGCGCTCGCGCCTCTACGAGATGGAGCTGCGGAAGCAGCAGGACGCGATCGCCAAGGATCGGCGCAGCCAGGTCGGCACGGGCGAGCGGTCGGAGAAGATCCGGACCTACAACTTCCGCGACAACCGCATCACCGATCACCGCGTGCACTTCACGACGCACCGGCTGGCCGAGGTGCTCAACGGCGACCTCGCCGAGCTGCTCGACAACGTCATCACGCACTACCAGTCTGAAAAGCTCAAGGACGCGACGGCGGTCTCGTGACCATTCACGCCCACGTCTCGGCGGCGCGGCAGCGGCTGCGCGAGGCCGGTATTACGCCGACCGAGTCGGATCTCGATGCGAGGCTGCTCGCCCAGCATGTCCTCGGCTGGACGACCGAGCGCTTTCTGACCGACGCGCGTGAGCCGGTGCCCGACGGGTTCACACCGCGATACGACGCGCTGGTCGCACGACGCGTGACCCGCGAACCGCTGGCCTACATCGTCGGCGTCCGCGAGTTCTGGGGCTCGAGCTCGAGGTGACGCCCGACGTGCTGATTCCGCGTCCGGCGACGGAGCTGATCGTCGAAGCGATGCAGGAGCTGTTTCCGGATCGCGTCCGTGCCGCTGCGGATTGCCGATGTCTGCACAGGCTGCGGTTGCGTCGCGGTGGCGATCGCGCACGAGCGGCCGTCGGCCCTCGTCCGCGCCAGCGGACATCTCGCACCCGGCGCTCGAGGTGGCAAGACGCAACGCCGCACGCCATGGCGTCGAGCGATCGCATCATCTTCACGCACGGCGATCTGCTGGACGGCATCGGCGACGCGTTCGACGCGATCGTCGCGAACCCGCCGTATGTGGTCGAGCGGGCGCGGCCGGCGCTGCAACCCGAGGTGCGCGATCACGAGCCGTCGCTGGCGCTGTTTGGCGGCGCCGACGGTCTGGCGCTGGTCGCACGCCTGATCGCGGACGCGCCCGAACGCCTGCGCCCGGGCGGCTATCTGATCTTCGAGTTCGGCCTGGGTCAGGACCTCGAGGTCGAGCATCTGATCGAGGCGTCGCCCGACCTGAGAGCTGGTCGGCTTGCGGCGCGATCTGCAGGGCATTGCGAGGACGGCCATCGCGCGGCGATCCTAGACGTCGTTCTCGTCCGTCACGAACCAGAAGGAACCGCGGAGACCGCAAAGAGCGCTGAGAAAATCGTCTTCTGCGATCTCTGCGTGCTCGGCGGTTTCTTCCGGTTCGTGCACGAGCCTTATGGAGAGTTTGGTGTCCAACTGCCTCTTCTGCAAGATCATCGCGCGCGAGATTCCGGCGTCGATCGTCTACGAGGACGATCGTGTGCTCGCGTTCAACGACATCAACCCGCAGGGACCGACGCACGTGCTCGTCGTGCCGAAGCGTCACATCGCGACGCTGAACGATCTGCGCCGAGGGCGACGACCCGATCGTCGGCGAGCTGGTCCGCGCGCGCGGCCGCGATCGCGAAGGAACGCGGGATCGACGCCGGCGGCTTCAGAACCGTGTTCAACACGAACCGCGATGCCGGTCAGACGGTCTTCCACATCCACCTGCACCTCATCGGCGGCCGCGGCCTCGCCTGGCCCCCGGCTAGCGCGTTCTATTTCAAAGTAGTGCGGACCTTCAGGTCCGCCGTGTCGGTGCAGGCCTGAAGGCCTGCACTACAGCCAATCGGAGAACGCTGGCGCGAGGTCCGACCCAGAGTCCGAACCCCGAGTCCCCGGCTGCTAACCGACCGTCGGAGCGGCCCGTCTACTTTGTCTACGTAGCTCACTCCACCGGCGCGATCGCCGATGCCTGTACTCGAGGAGCCAGGCCTTGCAACTCGATCTGCTGTTCCGCGATCTCGCTTTCGCCGGCCGAAACGCATTCCGCCGCCCGGGGTTCACGTTCCTCGTCGCGATGACGCTGGCGCTGGGCATCGGCGTCAACAGCGCCGTCTTCGCGCTGCTCGACGGCGTCCTCCTGCGGCCGCTGCCGTATCGCGACCCGTCGCGCCTCGTGTTCCTCTGGCAGACGCTTCCTCACGCAGAACGTGCTCGGAGCTCGAAGCCGACGGCGTTCGACTATCGAGGCGTGGCACGAGCTCCGCTCGGTGTCGGAACTGGCGATGGTCGAGGACCGACACCTTCACACTGACGGGCGACGACAATCCGGAGCGCGTCAGAGGCTCGCGGGTCACCGCCTCGCTGATGCCGCTGCTCGGCATCGCGCCGCGGCTCGGCCGCAACTTCACGCCAGCCGAAGATCTCGACGGCACCGCGCCGCGTCGCGATCCTGAGCGACGGCCTCTGGCGACGCCGCTATCGGCGCCGACGAACGCGTGCTCGGGCGCACGATTCAGATCGACGGCGAGTCGCGCACCATCGTCGGCGTGATGCCGCGCGGCGCGTCGCTGCCGGGTCCGCTGGCCGGGCGACGACGACCTCTGGATGCCGGCGCGGCTGACGCCCGCCGACCGCGTCACCGAGGTCTATCACAGCCAGAAGATCCTCGGCCGGCTCGCCGACGGCGTGACACTGGCGCAGGCGTCGAGCCGAGCTCGAGACCGCTCGCCGCGCGATTGGCCGCCGAACGGCAGTCGCATCGGCGAGCTGGGCGGCGCGCGTCGTGCCGATCGCCGAGCAGACCGTGCGCGTCGATCAGGCCCACGCTGCTGCTGATCGCCGGCTGCGTCGGCGCTGCTGCTGCTGGTCGCCAGCGCGAACGCGTCGACGCTGCTGCTGGCGCGCGCGTCCAACCGCCGGCACGAGCTGGCGGTGCGGACCGCGCTCGGCGCGACGCGGGGCCGGCTGCTGTCGCTCGCGGTCGCCGAATCGCTGGTGTTCGCGTGCCTCGGCGGGCTGGCGGGCTTGTTCCTCGGCGGCTGGGCGCTGCGCGCGGTGCTGCCGCTGTTTGCCGGCTCGCTGCCCGCGGCGATTCCGATCGACATCGACGCGCGCGCGGCGCTGTTCACCGCGGCGGTCTCCGCGCGTTCTCGGCCTGCTGTTCGGCGTCGTCGTCGCGCGCGCATCGACCGGGCGGGCGGCCTCGTCGACGTCGCTGAAAGCATCGGGCCGGACGATCGCCGGCTCGACGCGGGCGCGCGCGCGCAGCGCGCTCGTCGATCGCGCAGGTCGCGCTCGCCGTCGTCCTGCTCTCGGCAGCCGGCCTGATGCTGAACAGCGTGGTCAAGCTCTCACGCGTGCGTCCGGGATTCGACGCCGATCACCTGCTCACGTTCAGAGTCGCGCTGACCGGCTCGAACTACGACCGCCGCGCCGTCACGGCGTCGCGTTCGTGTCCGGATCTGCTCGACGCGCCTCGGCGCGACGCCCGGCGTGCGGCAGCGCGGCGCTCAGCATCGATCATTCCGTTCGGCGGCCAGCGCGGCGCCAACGGCTTCGAGATCGAGGGCCGTCCGGCGGACGCCGGGCGAGACGCGGATCGCGGATCAGCGTCACGTCTCGCCGGACTACTTCCAGACGATGAACATTCCGATCGTCGCAGGGCCGCGGGTTTCAGGCGACCGACGATCGCCGCGGCGAGCCGGTCGTGATCATCAACCGCGCGCTGGCGAAGCGGTATCTGGCCGAACGAGAATCCGATCGACCGCCGCGTCCGCACGTCGGCCGGCTTCGACTCCGAACTGCCTGGTTCCGCATCGTCGGCGTCGTGGAGGACGTGCGGCACGTGTCGCTGAGCCGCGATGCCGGTGACCGAGATGTACCGGCCGATCGCGCAGACGGCGACGCCGATCTTCACGCTGGTCGATCAGAACCGACGGCGAACCTGCGGCGCTCGCGCCGTCGGCGCGCGCGCGACGGTGCAGGCGATCGATCCCGAACCTGCCGATCTACGACGTCCGAACGATGGAGGATCGGATCGCCGGATCGTTCGCGCAGACGCGCGGCACGATGCTGCTGCTGCTCGTCACCGGCGGCCCTGGCCGCGGCGCTCTCCGGCGTCGCGATCTACGGATCGATCTGGTATGCCGGTGAGCCAGCGGATCCCGAGATCGGCGCTGCGCCTGGCGCTGGGCGCCAGCCGCGCGATCGGTGTTCGGCGGCGTGCTGCGGCGCGCCGTGTCGCTCACCGGCATCGGCGCCGCTGATCGGCGTCGGCGCAACGCTCGCGGGCGGCCGCTTGATCGCAGGCCTGTTGTTCGACACCCGCGCCACCGATCCGGCCACGCTGGCGGCAGCGTCGTCGCGGCCACGATGGGTCTGGCCGTCGTCGCCGGGATCGTTCCAGCGCGGCGCGCGATGAGCGTCGATCCGGTGACCGCCCTCAGGGGCGACTAGACGGCATTCAGCGATGTAGTGAGATGAGAACCTGGAGACCGCGAGCGGAGAAGACCTAAATGCTCGTGACTGCGATCTTGCGGCATTCTGAGTCAGCCGTTCGCTCGGCTCAATCTGCTTAACCAGCAGGTACGTGCCCTTGCGCGATGGGCGGTCGAGGAAGAACTCGACCGCCCGGTAGCCGCGACGCGAAATAGGTAGTGAAGATCTGGCGTGGTCGACATGCGCCACGCGAGCGCGACGTTCGGAGCGCGTCCGACAGCATGTCGGTGAACCCAGTCGGAATCGTCGACGGCTGACGCGCGACGTATCCGAGCGTCAGATCGACGTCGCCGCACTCGAGCCATTCACCGGCCGGCACGACACGGTTGACAAGGCCGGCGTCGGCGATGCTGTGATCGCGAAGCGTCATCGCCGGCCTGACGCCGGCAATCGATGTCTCCCGGATTGCACGTCCCGCGCGGCCAGGCGGCGCTCGACGTGCGGCCTCCGAATCCACCAGTCGGCAACGAATCGATCCGGTCGGGAGGCCCGCATGAAGCGGACTCGTCGGACAGGCCATAGATGTTGTTCGGCGTATTCCGCGACCACCACGCCGAGCTTCGCGAAGTTGAGGTGGGCGTTCAGCGCCTGGCAGCGGATCGTAGGTCCACTGCGACGAGGTCGAGTCCGGCGCTCAGCGCACGCTCACGCTGGAGGAGCTTCAACTGGTAGCCGACCCCGGCGCTCCGGTGCGACTCGACAACGCCGGCCATGTGCGACCACTGCGTCGGCTTCGCCGTCCTTGATGCCCGGCAGCGAGTAGACGAACCCGACCATCCGATCGCCGTCGAACGCGCCGATGAGGATCCCGCCGCTGCATGCACGGTCACCGCCAGGATCGGCACCGGCACCACGTCGTCGTAGCCCGGGTCCCCAGATCTCGCCGCTCGAGATCGACGACGACGCGCAAATTCTTCGAGGGTGGTGAGATCGCGGTAGGTGATAGGAGGCATCGGGTAATCGAGTGATTGGGTAATCGGGTAATTGATTGGAGGATTGGCAGCCAATCGTCAATCAATCACCAGATTACCCGATTACCCAATCACCCGATCAGAGCGGCGGCAGTTCGCGCAGCGAGTCGAATCACGGGCACCCGATGATCCGCCGGCGACGGCCGCGGGCGCCGCGCTGTCGCCGCGATTGAGCAGGACGCGCGCGCATGCCGACGCCGAGAGCGCCTTCGACGTCGTGCGTGAGGCTGTCGCCGACCATGACGGCTTCGTCCGCGGCGCGCGTCGAGCCGCTGCGAGCGCCGCGGCGAAGATGCTCGGGTGCGGCTTCATGCAGCCGTGCTCGAACGACGAGATGGTCGCCGCTGATCAGCCCCTCGAGCTCGAAATGCGACTGAAACGATGTCAGGCAGCGCTGCGTGTTCGAGATCAGGCCGATGCGAATGCCGCCCTTCGCCAGTGCCGCCGCAGCACCGCCGGCACGTCGTCGTACATCTCGAAATGGTGGCACGCGGCCCACTCGTCGTAGATCTCCTTCGAGCAGGCATCGACGTTCGGCCCGCTGCCGCCCATCTCGCTGGATGATGTGGCTCGGTGTAGGCGATGAAGATGTCGGCGGTCGTACGGCGTCGTCGGGGTTGTTGAGCAGCGGCGACGCGCTTGCCACTGCCGTCGGTGAACTTCGACGGATCGACCTCGATGCCGTAGCGCGCGCAGAACGCCTGATAGCCCTCGCCGTGAAACGTCGGGCCGGGATAGAATCAGCGTGAAGTCGACGTCGAACAGGACGGCTTTCGCCTTCATGAAATCGGGTAATTGGGTAATCGGGTAATCGGGTAATTGATTGTGAGATTTGACCGCAATCGCGCAATCAATCACCAGATTACCCGATTACCCAGATTACCCGATTCACCCGTCCGCGTAGGGCCCGGCGATCACCACCGTCGCGCGATCGGGAGCGAGCGCGCGGCGTGCCGCCGCGTTCGCCTGCGTCCAGCGTGACGGCGCTCGAGCAGGTCCGGCAGGCGGACGTCGTAGTCGAGGCCGAGGCCGAAGAACTCGCCGACTCTGCACGGAAGTTGGCGATCGCCGCGTTGGTTTCGAGCGCGCGCGGAATCGAACCGACCAGGTAGCGCCGAGACTCGTCGAGCTCCTTCGCCGTGATGCCGTCGCGTGATCAGCGTGATGATCTCTTCGTCGATCGACGCGACCGCGCGATCGACGTTCGCCGGACTGACGCCGGCGCGGATCACCAGCGGACCCTCGGCGACGTTCGCGTCGAGCGAGCTCGACACGTAGTACGCCATGCCCTGCCGTTCGCGGATGCTGTCGCCGAGGCGGCCGCCGATGCGCGTACTGGCCGAGCGCGTTGTTCATCAGCCAGAACGCGTAGTAGCCGGGATCGCCGCCGCGTGATCGTCGTGAAGCCGTAGCGCGATGTCGGCCTGCGCCTTGTTCATCATCGGGACGACGAGCCGGTGGCGGCGCGCCGCGTGCGTGACCGGCGGCGGCGTGATCGAGTGCGGCGCCGGCGTTCTGCCAACGGCCGAACACGCCCGACGCGACGTCGTGCGCGTGCGACGGAGTCGACGTCGCCGACGATGGCGGCCGTCAGCTCAGTCGGGGCGAACCGCCCGTCGTGGAGGGTCAGCAGGTCGTCGCGCGTCAGCGGTCTCGACGATTTCAATCGATCCTTTCGTTCTGCGGCCGTATGCGGATGGCCATCCGGGTAGAGCAGCGCCATCAACGATTCGGTGGCGCGGACCGCCGGATTGTCATCGTCCTGCCGGATCGAGGTGATCACCTCGCCCCTTGCGCGTTGACGATTTCGTCGATCCGGCAGCGACGGCGACGTCGACGATTTCGCCGAGCAGCGCCAGCACCGGCTCGAAATCCTCGGCGAGACAGGTCGCAGACCAGCGAGAAGAGGTGGCGCGTCACCGATGATGGTCAGCGTGATGCCGCGGCTGTCGAGCGCCTCCGGCGATGTCGGCGGCCGTCCGGCGTCGCCGTCCGCGATCGATCACGCGCGAGAGCAGCCACGCCGTGCCGGCGCACGCCGGGCGGATCGGCCGCCGATCCGGCGCGGATCGACCAGGTTGATCGCCACGGCCGGCGTGGTCGTCGTCTGCTTCGCCAGCACGACGACGCCGTTGTCGAGCATCGTGCGCGTCGGCGCGAGTCCCGCGTGGATGACCGGAGCCATCATGTCACCGGCAACGGCTCGAACCAGCCGACGGTGCGGTTCGACGCGGCGAGGATCGCTCGCGCGGCGTCGGCGACCTGCTTCGAGCGTCACCGCGGCAATGCGCGCCGGCAGCGCCGTGAACACGTCCACGCTCGCGATCGTCTCGAAGTAGCCGAGCTGGTGCGCGATGTTGGTCACGCTGTCGTTGTCGAACACGAGCCGCGCCCTGCAGCTGCGCCTTGGCTTTGACCAGCTCGGCGTCGGTGATGCCGTCGCGCGCGGACGCGATCCAGCTCCTCGAGCAGCGCCGCTTCGACGCCGGCGAGCGGCGTGCCTTCGGTGGCGGTCGCCGACAGCGATGTACGAGAACGGCTGCTCGGTCGGCAGCGAGCGACCCGGACACCGACGACGCGAGCCCGCGCTCGACGAGCGCGCGATAGAGGCGCGCGCTCAGCTGCGGCGGCGGCGTGCGGAAACTGGACCACAGGTTCAGCCCCTTGGCGCCGGTCGAGCACCGCGTCGAGGATCAGCAGCGGGCAGAAGCGCGTCGTCGGTCGACCGACGGCGCGTGATAAGCCGACCTTCAAGTACGCCGTCGTGCCCTCCTGGCGAATCGTCAGGCGGCGCTCGTCCGGTCTGCTCCGGCTCGACGGTGCGCAGACGCTCGAGCGGTCGCGCCCGGCTGGATGCCGCCGAAGTGAGTGCTCGACGCGGCGCAGCGCCGCGTCGGTGTCGACGTCGCCGACGATCACCAGCGTCGCGTTGTTCGGGACGTAGTAGCGGCGGTAGTAGCCGTACAGATCGTCGCGCGTCATCGTCTGGAGATCCGGAGAGCCAGCCGATCGTCGGGTGCCGGTAGGGATGCGCCTTGAACGCCGTCGCGGTCAGCTCCTGATCGAGCAGCTGATCGGGATCGTTCTCGCCGCCCTGCAGCTCCGAGATGATGACCGTGCGCTCGGACTCGCAGTCGTCGGGATGGTACAGGCAGTTCGCCATGCGCTCGGACTCGATGAACAGCATGCGATCGAGCGCGTCGCTGCGTCGCCGTCTCGAGATACGTCGTCTGATCGATCCAGGTGTAGCCGTTCCAGCTGCCGCCGATACTGCTCGATGATGCCCTTCACCTGGTCGCGCGGGATGTTGGTCGTGCCCTTGAAGTTCATGTGCTCGACCCAGTGCGACACGCCGGTCAGGCCGGGGCGCTCGTCCTTCGAGCCCGACCTGTACCAGCACCACACCGACGCCAGCGGCGCGGTGTGCTCTTCCTGGACGAGCACCTTCAGGCCGTTGTCGAGCGTCGCGTGCGCAGCATCGGATCATTATAAAATCGATGGATACCCATGCCCGAGTGGAAAGACACCGTCAACCTGCCGCGCACCGACTTCCCGATGAAGGCCAACCTGCCGACCAGCGAGCCCGAGACGCTCGCGCGCTGGGCCGCCGATGGACCTCTACGGGAAGATTCGCGCGCGCGCGCAGGGCGCGCCGAAGTTCGTGCTGCACGACGGTCCGCCGTACGCCAACGGCAACATCCACATGGGCACGGCGCTGAACAAGATCCTCAAGGAGCTCGTCGTCAAGTCGCGCTCGATGGCCGGCTTCGACGCGCCGTACGTCGTCGGGCTACGACTGCCACGGCCTGCCGATCGAGCTGCAAGGTCGATCGCGAGCTCGGACCGAAGAAGCGCGAGATGTCGGTCGCCGACTTCTGCCGCGCCTGCCGCGCCTACGCCGAGCGCTTCATCGGCACGATGACGCGAGCAGTTCCAGCGGCTCGGGATCCTCGGCACGTGGGACGCAGCCGTACCTGACGATGAACTTCAGGTACCAGGCGGCGATCGCGCGCGCGTTCGGCAGGTTCGTCGAGCAGGGGCTGGTCTACAAGGGCAAGAAGCCGGTGCACTGGTGCATCCACTGCCGCACGGCGCTGGCCGAAGCGGAGGTCGAGTACGAGGATCACACGTCGCCGTCGATCTACGTCGAGTTCCCGCTCGCGCCGGAGAGCGCCGACGAGCTCGCGACGCGCGTCCCGGCGCTCGCCGGGCCGCGACGTCTCGGTCCTGATCTGGACGACGACGCCGTGGACGATTCCGTCGAACCTGGCGATCGCGTTTCATCCGGAGTTCGACTACGCGGCCTACGACGTGGACGGCCGCGCGCGTGATCGTCGCCGAGGCGCTCGCGCCGAAGGTGGCGGCGGCCGTCGGCAAGACGTTCGGCGAGCCGATCGCGCGGATGAAGGGCGCGCAGCTCGAGCAGCATCCGCTTCCAGCACCCGCTCTACGCGCGCGACGTCGCTCGGCGTGCTCGGCGACTACGTGACGCTCGAAGCGGGCACCGGCGCCGTGCACACGGCGCCGGGCCACGGCGCCGACGACTTCAACACCGGCATGAGCTACGGCCTCGAGATCTACGCGCCGATCGGGCCCGGCGGGCACTTCCTCGACACGGTGGAGCTGTTCGGCGGCCAGCGCGTGTTCGACGCGAACCCGAACGTCGAGGAGGCGCTCAAGGAGCGCGGCCGGCTGTGGCACCGCGAGGCGTTCTCGCACCAGTATCCCGCACTGCTGGCGCTGCCACAACCCGGTGATCTTCCTGGCGACGTCGCAGTGGTTCATCGCGATCGGACGGCGATCCGGGGCTGGCCGGCTGCGAGCCGGGGTCAGAGCACGCTGCGCGAGGCGGCGCTCGACGCCATCGATCACGACGTGCAGTGGATCCCGTCGTGGGGCCACGACCGCATGTACAACATGGTCGCGAACCGGCCCGACTGGTGCATCTCGCGCCAGCGCGTGTGGGGCGTGCCGATCCCCGCGGTCGACTGCACGAAGTGCGGCGAGGCGATCATCACGCCGGCGCTGGTCGAGAAGACGGCGGCGGTGTTCGAGCAATACGGCGCCGACGCGTGGTACGAGCGGCCGACCGAGGAGTTCATCCCGACGGGCCTGACGTGCCCGACGTGCGGCGGCACCGCGTTCGAGCGCGAGATGAACATCCTCGACGTCTGGTTCGACTCGGGATCGAGCCACGAGGCGGTGCTCTCGGTGCGGCCGGAGCTCGACGTGGCCGGCCGACATCTATCTCGAAGGCAGCGACCAGCATCGCGGCTGGTTCCAGAGCTCGCTCCTGGTCGGCCTCGGCACGCGCGGCCGGCCGCCGTTCCAGCAGATCGCTCACGCAACGGCTTCCTCGATCGACGTCGACGGCAAGAAGATGTCGAAGTCGGTCGGCAACACGATCGTGCCGCAGGACGTGATCAAGGAGAGCGGCGCCGACATCATCCGGCTGTGGGCGGCGATGAGCGACTACCGCGAGGAGATCCGGCGTCAGCAAGGAGATCCTCGCGCGCGTCGCCGAGGCGTACCGCAAGCTGCGCAACACGCTGCGCTACCTGCTCGCGAACCTGTACGACTTCGATCCGGCGATCGACCTGGTGCCGGTCGCGAAGCTGGAAGAGGTCGACCGCTACATCCTCGCGCGCTACGGCGAGGTCGGCGCGGACGCATCCTGCGCGGCTACGAGGACTACGACTACGGGCCGATCTCCCAGGCGCTGACGCAGTTCGCGACGGTGGACCTGAGCGCGCTTCTACAACGACATCTCGAAGGATCGGCTCTACACGCTGGCGGCGCGCTCGCGCGAGCGGCGCTCGGCGCAGACGGCGCTGTACCTGATGGCGGACGGGCTCACGCGCCTGCTGGCGCCGATCCTGTCGTTCACCGCCGACGAGCTGTGGCGCCACCTGCCGGGCGCGCGCGAGGAGTCGGTGCACATGGCGCTGTTTCCCGCGGCCGCGGATCTCGAGGCGTTCGCCGACCCGGCGCTGGTCGAGCGCTGGAACGCGCTCCTGCGCTTGCGCGAGCGGGTGCCTGGCGCGAGATCGAGCCGCTGCGCAAGAACAAGCAGATCGGCAGCTCGCTGCAGGCGAAGGTCGTCATCTCCGCGACGACCAGGCGAGTTGCCGCTGCTCGAGCGCTACGCCACGCAGCTGCCGATGCTGTTCATCGTCTCCGAGGTGGAGCTGCGGCCGGCGCCGACGGACGTCGAGACGTCGACGCGAAGCCGATGCCGCGCGTGACGATCGAGCGCGCGGGCGGCGTCAAGTGCGAGCGCTGCTGGCGCTATCGTGCCGGCGGTCTCGAGCGAGCCGGCGTGCGGCCGGGTCTGTGCGACCGGTGCCAGGACGCGCTGGCCGGAGACGGTCCATGGATAACGCGCATCGAGCGAGGTCCGTCGCCGAACGAAGAGCGGCGGCGCGGCCGCCGCAGCGCCTGATCGAGTTCTGTGCTGCCGATGGTCGATCGTCGCGTCGATCAGGCGACCAAGGCGATGGTCCGCGCCTCGGTGCCGGTGCACGACAGCGTGACGGTCATCCCCGGGCTTCTTCGACATCACCCACGCGCTGAACAGCGGCGCGGCGTTCGGCATCCTCAACGGCGCCGATTTTCCGTTCAAGACGGTCGATCATCGCGGTCATCGCCACCGCGGCGCTGATCGGCGTCGGGCATGTACGCGGCCAGCCTCGTCGCACCATCAGCTGGTCGGCGCGCATCGGGCTGGCGCTGATCATCGGCGGCGCGGCCGGCAACCTGATCGATCGCGTGCTCGCCGGCTCGGTCGTCGACTTCGTCGACGTCTACTGGCGGACCCATCACTTCTGGGCGTTCAACGTCGCCGACTCGGCGATTTCGGTCGGCGTCGCGATGCATGATTCTCGATATGCTCGGCGACAGGACCGCATGTATCCAAGACTGTTTGAGCTCGGCCCGATCACCGTCTACACCTACGGCGTGCTGCTGGCGGCCGCCTATCTGCTCGGCCTGCAAGCTCGCGATGGTGCGGGCCAAGGCGCGCGGCCTCGACGCCAACCGGGTCCTCGACCTCGGCATCTACATCATCATCAGCGCGCTCATCGGCGCGAAGCTGCTGCTGCTCATCACCGACTTCCGGACGTTCACGGCCAACCCGCGCGAGCTGCTGACGCTCGCGCGCTCGGGCGGCGTCTTCTACGGCGGGCTGATCCTCGCCGTCGCCGTGGCGCTGTCTACATCCGCAAGCGTCGGCCTGCCGCTCTGGACGACGACGCGACGTGTTCGCGCCGGGCATCGCGCTCGGCCACGTCGTCGGCCGCTTCGGCTGCCTGTTCGCCGGCTGCTGCTACGGCAAGCCGACGACGCTGCCGTGGGGATCACGTTCACCGATCCGTTCGCGGCCGCCAACGTCGGCACGCCGCTCGGCGTGCCGCTGCACCCGACGCAGCTCTACGAGGCCGGCGCCGAGCTGCTGATCCTCGGCGTCCTGCTCGTGACGCGAGCGCAAGGGCCGGCCGTTCGCCGGGCGGACGTTCTGGCTCTACATGCTGCTCTACGCCATCTCGCGCTTCATCATCGAGTTCTATCGCGGCGACGAGCGCGGCACGGTCGGCATGTTCTCGACCTCGCAGTTCATCTCGATCCTGCTCGCGCCGCTGGCGATCGCCATGCTGCGTGTATCTATCGCGCGTGACGACGCCGGAGCCGAAGCGCGCCAGCGAAAGCCGCCTAGGCCGACACTGGGTCGGCCCCTCACGGGAGACGCTGCCGCCGACCGAGGCGGACCGCAGTCGCCATCGAGCGACGAAACCGTGGGACCTGCGGTCCTCGATGAACGCCCGCGCATGCAGGCGCAGGTCGCCCATCGTTGTGACCCATGTCCGCAACCGTGCCCACACAAACGCTGACCGTTCCCGACGAAAGCGACGATCTCCGGCTCGATCGATTTCTGGCGTCGGCTGCTCGCGCTATCGCGGTCGCAGCTTCAGCGGCTGATCAAGGACGGCCGCGTGCTGGTCGCGCGGCCGCGCCGGCGAAAGCGAACCAGCCGGTCAAGACGGGACAGGAGATCTCGATCGACGTCCCGGAGCCGATCGAAGCGGCGCCGCGCGCCGGAGCGATCTGCCGCTGCCGATCGTCTACCAGGACACGCGATCTCGATCGTCGTCGACAAGCCGGCGGGGATGGTGGTGCATCCGGCGGCGGGCCACGAGGGCGGCACGCTGGTCAACGCGCTGCTTCACCACGTGGACGATCTCAGCGGCATCGGCGGCGAGAAGCGTCCCGGCATCGTGCACCGGCTCGACAAGGGCACGTCGGGGCTGATGGTGGTCGCCAAGCACGATCGGGCGCACGAAGAGCTCGCGCGGCAGTTCGCCGAGCGCGAGGTCGAGAAGGAGTATCTCGCGCTCGCCTGGGGCGAGGTGATGGCCGGCCGCCGCATCGACGCGCCGATCGGCCGCGATCCGTCGAACCGCAAGAAGATGGCGGCGGAGTCGGCTCGCGTGCGTCATGCGCGCGCGGCCGCAGTGACCCGCATCGTCCGCGCCGAGCACTTCGGCCGCGTGCTGACGCTGGCGCAGGTGGCGATCCACACCGGCCGCACGCATCAGATCCGCGTTCACCTGAGCGCCATCGGTCATCCCATCGTCGGCGATGCGCTGTACGGCGGCGTGCACCGGCGCGTTCCCGGCGACATCCGCGCCGTCACTCACCTCGACCGGCCGTTCCTCCACTGCCGCGCGTCTCGTCTTTCACCCATCCCGACGACGGACGACGGATGGAGTTTCATGAGCGCCATGCCGGCGGACCTGCAGAAGGTGCTGGACGAACTGCGCGCAAGCTTCAACCCGGTCTTACATGAACCATGAGATTTTAGATTTCAGATGGCAGATTTCAGATTGATTTCAGACTAATTTAGGAGTGGCTCAGAATCGCAATCTGCAATCTGCATTTTGCAATCTGAAATCTCACTGTCACGCATGCCACCGTTTTCAAAGGTCGCGTCTTCTCCGTGGAGACCGGCACGCGGCGATTCCCGAACGGCCAGGAACACGCTGTCGAGATCGTGCGACACGCTCCTCTGTCGTGTTGATCCCGATCGAAGCGGACGGTCGAGTGGTGATCGTCAGGCAGTAACGGGCGCCGCTCGACCGGGAGCTGTGGGAGTTTCCCGCGGGACGGCTCGAACGAGGGGGAATCGGCCGAGGATGGGCGCGCGCCGCGAGTGCGAGGAGGAGATCGGCCTGGTTCCGCATCGCGTTGAGCGGCTGCGCGCGGACTCTACCCCGCGCCAGGTTTCTGCGACGAGGAGCTGATCTTCTTCCGCGTATCGGATCTGCGCAGGCCGCCGCCGGACTCGCCTCACAAGCCTGACGATGACGAGGACATCACGACTCGAGGGTCGTCTCGATCGCTGAGGCTCGCGGCATGCTGGAGCGCGGGGAGATCGTGGATCTGAAGATCAGCACGCGCGCTGACGCTGATTTAGCGTGATTCCGATGGACTGCAGTGCGCACACCTGCAGGTCTGAAGCCGTGCCGGGCAGGTGCGGAAGACCTGCGAATTACTTGTGGCGCAGCCTCACGCTCGACGTCGCAGCTTCCTCGATCGTGGCGACGTGGATCGCGACGGTGTCCTCGACGCGCCGGGCGTAGCCGCCTGCCAGGCGTGATCACGAGCGGAACGCCGGCCCGGCGGACCGCGTCGATCACGATGCGATCGCGGCGGCGCAGGCCGTCCTTCGTCAGCCGCAGACCGCCCAGCTGATCGTCTTCGTACGGATCGGCGCCCGCAAGATAGAAGACGCACTGCGGCGCGATGCGCGATGACCGCCGGCAGCGCCCGCTCGAGCTCGCGCAGGAACGTGGCGTCGTGCGCGCCGTCGGGCAGGCCGATGTCGAGCGAGCCCGCGCGGCTTCCACATCGGGTAGTTGTGCTGCTGGTGCATCGAGAAGGTGAAGACGCGCGGGTCGGACTCGAACATGAACGCCGTGCCGTTGCCGTGATGCACGTCGAGATCGACGATGGCGATCCGCTCCAGCCCGCGCGCCTGCAGCACGCGCGCGGCCACGGCGACGTCGTTGAACGGGCAGAAGCCTTCGCCGTGGTTCGGAAACGCGTGATGCGAAGCCGCCGCCGATGTGAGATTCCGAATTCTGAACGCTGAAGTCTGAACTCGTCGAGGCCGCAGCGCGTATCGAGCGCGGCCTGCGATCGTCCCGCCGACCATCAGGCGAAATCCTTCGACCATCTCCGATCGACCAGGGCAGCTCCAGCTGCGCGCATGTCCTCCGGCGACATCGTCGCCGTCGCGCATCTTGTCGAGATATTCGGGCGGTGTGGACGAGGGCGAGCTCGTCCCAGCTCGCAGGCTCGGGCTCGACGGAGTCCTGAGGCTGGATCACGCCCGCCTCGAGCAGGCGAGCGTGAATCAGCGGATACTTGCGAGTGGGAAAGACGTGCGGCCCGATATCGATGCGATACCGGGCCGAGTAGACGACCTTCAAATTCCCGGCGGCGGCAACCTGGCCGACGGGCCGCGCCGCGCTTCTTCAGCCGGACGGACGTCGGAAGCCACCGGCTGAAGCGCGCAGCGCCAGGACCTCGTCGATCGTCGACACGAGGTGCACCGTGAGCCCCTCGCGCAGCTCCGGCGTCAGGTCCTCGTTGATGTTCTTCGCGTTCTGCTTCGGCACGATCACTTCGCGGATGCCGAGCGCGGCGCGCCGCGAGCACCTTCTCCTTGACGCCGCCGATCGGCAGCACCCGGCCCGACAGCGTGATCTCGCCGGTCATCGCGACGTCGCCGCGGACCGGCCGGCCCGTCAGCGCCGACGCCATCGCCGTCGCCATCGTCACGCCGGCCGACGGGCCGTCCTTCGGGAATGGCGCCGGCCGGCACGTGCACGTGCATCTCGGCCTTCGTGAAGAAGTCCGGATCGATGCCGTACGTCTTGGCGTGCGCGCGCAGCCACGAGAGGCGGCGCGCGCCGACTCCTTCATCGACGTCGCCGAGCTGGCCGGTCAGCGTCAGCGATCCGCCGCCCGCCATCTTCGACGCTTCGATGAACAGCACTTCGCCGCCGGCCGGCGGTCCACGCGAGGCCGATCGCGACGCCCGGATCCTTGGTGCGCTCCTCCATCTCCTCGTCGAGGAACTTCGGCGCGCCGAGCATCTCGACGACGACGTCGGGCGTGATCTCGATCGGGGTTTCGTTGCCCTCCGCGCGCCGGCGCGCGACCTTGCGGCAGAGCGAGCCGATCTCGCGTTCGAGATTGCGCACGCCCGCCTCCGCGCGTGTAGCCGCGAATCACCTGGCGAAGGGCGTCGGGCGTGAAGCGGATGTACTCGGCGGTGAGGCCGTGGTTCTTCACCTGCTTGTCCACCAGGTGATCGGTCGCGATCTTCAGCTTCTCTTCCTCGGTGTAGCCGGCGATCTCGAGCACTTCCATGCGGTCGCGCAGCGCGGCCGGAATCGGATCGAGCACGTTGGCGGTCGTGATGAAGAGCACCTCGGACAGATCGAACGGCACGTCGAGATAGTGGTCGCGGAACGTGTTGTTCTGCTCCGGATCGAGCACCTCGAGCAGCGCCGACGACGGGTCGCCGCGGAAGTCGGACCCGAGCTTGTCGATCTCGTCGAGGATGAACACCGGGTTCTTCGACTCGGCGCGGCGCAGGCCCTGGATGACCTGTCCCGGCAGCGCGCCGATGTAGGTCCGCCGGTGACCGCGGATCTCCGCCTCGTCGCGCATGCCGCCGAGCGATACACGCACGAACTTGCGGTCCAAGCGACTCGGCGATCGACCGCGCGAGCGACGTCTTGCCGACGCCCGGAGGGCCGACGAAGCAGAGAATCGGCCCTTTCACGTCGGGGTTCAGCTTGCGCACGGCCAGGTACTCGATGATGCGATCCTTCGCCTTTTCGAGGCCCGAGTGGTCGGCGTCGAGCACCTGCCTTGGTCTTCTGGCAGATCGATGACCTCGTCGGTGCGCTTCGCCCACGGCAGCATCGACGAGCCAGTCGAGATAGGTCCGCGACACGGTGTATTCGGCGGCGGCCGACCGGCATCTTCGACAGCCGATCGAGCTCGCGCAGCGCTTCCTTCTTCACCAGCTCCGGCATGCCGGCGGCTTCGATCTTCTCGGCGAGCTCCTCGATTTCCTTGGTCTGATCGTCGCCTTCGCCGAGCTCCTTCTGAATCGCCTTCATCTGCTCGCGCAGGAAGTACTCGCGCTGGTTCTTGCCGACTTCCGACTGCACCTGCGACTGGATCTTCGAGCCGAGCTCGAGGACCTCGAGCTCCTTGATGAGAATCCGGTTCAGGTTGTCCATGCCGCGCCCGGATGTCGAGCGTTTCGAGGACCTCCTGTTTGACGCCGGTGCTGATCGTCGACAGGGACGAGGCGATGAAGTCGGCGAGCCGGCCTGGCTCGGTGATGTTCATCGCCAGCGTCTGCAGGTCGTCGGACAGCAGCGGCGAGAGCGACACGACCTGCTGGAAGTTCGTCTTGATGTTCCGCGCCAGCGCGTCGATTTCGAGTCGATCGGCGTCGTTGGTGTCCTCGGTCGGCCGCGGTCACGCGCGCGCGCGGAGTACGGCTGCGGTCGACACGACCTCCTGCGAGCGTGAGCCGCGCCAGACCCTGGACGATGAGGCGGAGGCTGCCGTCCGGCAGCTTGAACATCTTGTGGATGTGCGTCGCCGTGCCGACCGGGTACAGGTCGGCCTGCACCGGCTCCTCGATGGTCGCGTCACGCTGGGTGAAGACGGCGATCAGCTTGCCGTTCGCGATCGCGTCGTCGATCAGGCGGACCGAGCTTTCGCGCGCCACGGCGAGCGGCATGAACGAATTCGGAAAGAGGACCGTGTCTCGAAGCGGCAGGATCGGCAGCTCGGACGGGATGTTGAGCGGCCGATCGCCGATCGAGATGTCCTCGGTCTTGAGGTTCTCGAGTTGATCGCTCATCGCGACCCTTTCTCAATTGCTGATTCGGATGGCGAATGCGGATTTGATTGTGGATTAACAAATATGTAATCCGCAATCCAATCCGACCGCTATCCGCAAATATTGAAGTGGGGGCTGCCGGTGGGGAGGAGATGGGCTCCGCCACCGGCGGAGCCCAACTGCTGGGACGCCGGACCCTTACATGTCCAGGAACAGCGAGCTCGTGCCGCGCCGGGCGTCGAGCTGACGCTGGCGCTGCTCGGCGGTTTCGCTGGCCTCGTTCGCAGTCCTTGCAGCGGACCGCGAAGGGCAGCGCACGCAGGCGCTTCTCCGCGATTTCCTCGCCGCAGTCGAAACAGTTGCCGTAGTTCCCCTGCTCGAGCCGGACGAGGCGCGTCGTTGACCTTGTTGAGGGTCTCGGACTTCATCTGGACGAGGGCAAACTCGAGATCTTCCTGGATGTCGGCTTCCGGCGCTCTCGACCGCGTCGAGCACTTCGTTCAGCTTGCCGCCCCAGGAGCCCTCTTCACGCACGCCGCGCATCTTTCCCTGAACTTCAGCCTGCAGCTCGCGACGACGATCGTCGAGCATCTGTCTTCAGGTCGGAATAGCGGGACCCGGTCTTCGCCGGCGCCGCTTCCTTTTTTGAGTGTTCTTCATGACCGCCGCTCCTTCCGTCCGGCAATCACCCGGTCCGCCAACGCCTAAGATTGCCGATACGCTATGCAAATGAAACGCCAAGAGTATACTGAGCTAGAGTCCTGCTGCAAGTCCGTTGAGCTGACGCCGCCGAGGACGATCGAATCGCGATCCTGAACATCCAGGCCAGCCAACTGAGCCGGGTCTCGTCGAGAAGGCACCTGTAAGATCTTGTAACTCGTGCAGCTTGTGACCTGGCATTCATCTTGAGTCAACCAGTTGTTCAAATATGTCGTTCACTTAGACGCCCGAGTCCCTCGGACGGTTCTCGTGAACAGCGACCTCTTTTTGTCCGCGTTTGGAGACGTTGGGTGTAGCAGAATTGCCGAGGCCTGACGCCTTCTGGACGCAGATCTTGCCGCGACCGCGTGTAAACTGCCGCTCGTGGTCTGTCCTCTGTGGCACCCGTCGCGCAAAACGCGGTTGTCCGGCGCTCGACAAGCAGATCTGCGCGGTCTGCTGCGGTACAAGCGGCTCGTCCAGATCCGCTGTCCCAGCGACTGCGCCTGGCTGGCCACCGCGCGCGAACATCCCCCAGCCACCGTGGTCCGCCAGCGGCAGCAGGACGTCGGGATCCTGAGCCGGGTCCTGCGGGATCTCAGCGAGCGCCAGTCGCAGCTGCTCTTTCTGATCACCGACATTCCTGGCAACGCTATCAACCGACCGAACTCCACGCTCCGATCGACGACGACGTCGTGGAGGCCATCAGCTCGCTGGCGGCCACCTTCGAGACCGCCTCCCGTGGCCTTATCTACGACCACCGCCCCGCATCGGTTTTGGCCGAGCGGCTGGCGACGTCGCTGCGGCCGGTGCTGGAAGAGGCCGGCCGCGGGGCAGGGTCGGCGTTCGAGCGGGATGCCGCCGTCGTGCTCAGACGCCTCGAGGAGAGGCGGTGCGTGACGTCCGCACGTTCGATCAGACCAACCGGCAGGCGTTCCTGGAATTGCTGCGGCGCGTCATGGCGCCGTCGCCGGAGGACCAGCCCGTCGACGAGACTCCTGATCGCTCTCGCTTGATAGTGCCCTAGGCTGGCGGCTATACTTGGGGTTTGTTCTCAAGAGCTTGCGGGCAGTCTGCGATCGGCAGGCCTGCCTCAACGCGGGTATCAGAAAGCTGTGGACTGATTTGATGGCGAAGCGATGTGAATTGTGCGGGAAGGGGCCCGGTTGTCGGCCGGCAACATAGCCACGCGAACAACGTGAGCGCACGACGGTTCGAGCCGAACCTGCAGTCGGTGAAGGCCATCGTGGACGGCGGGCAACAAGCGAATCGGGTCTGCACCCGGTGCCTGCGCTCGAACAAGGTTGTGAAGGCCGCTTAGCATCCGACGTCGATGAAACAAGCTGTCTCGAGCCCCGACGCCCCCAAAGCCATCGGTCCATACTCGCAGGCCGTTCGCGTCGGGCAGCTCCTGTTCTTATCGGGCCAGGTGCCGCTCGATCCGGCCACCGGGGAGATCGTGAGCGGCGACATCGCCGCGCAGACGCGCCGCGTGTTCGAAAATCTCGCAGCGGTCCTCAAAGCCGGCGGACGCTCCCTCAGCGACGTGGTCCGCACCACGGTCTTTCTCGCGGACATGAACGACTTCGCTGAGGTCAACAAGGTTTACGGCAGCTACTTTTCAGAACCCTATCCGGCTCGCGCGACCGTCCAGGTCGCCAGACTTCCGAAGGACGCACGGGTAGAGATCGATGTGATCGCGAGTTACGAGACTTAGGCGGGAGGCGGGAACGGCAGGATAGGCGGGAACGGCAGGCCGGCTCACCTCCCGCCCTTCCATGCCCCTCCCGCCCTTCCTGCCTATCCAGCCCTTCCTGCCCTTTCCACACCCAGCACCCCTTCGACTCCACTGCAGCGACTTGATCACCTTCTCGAGGTGTTTGAGATCGCTGATCTCGATCGTGACGTCGATCCGCGCGTGTCTGCGGCGTCGCCGGTGCGCGCTTCCATGTTCTTGATGTTCGTGTTGATGCCGGCGATCTTGGCGCTGACCGCCGCCAGCAATCCCTTCCGGTCCTCGACCTCCATCGTCAGCTTGACGGTGTAGCGCGCGACGGCGTCGCTCTTGTCCCACTCCACGTCGATGCGCCGCTCCGGGGTCGTAGAGGAGATTGACGACGTTCGGGCAGGTCGCCGAGTGGACCGAGACGCCCTTGCCGCGCGTGACGTAGCCGACGATTTTCTCGCCGCGAATCGGACTGCAGCAGCGGGCGCGGAACACCATCAGGTCGTCGAACCCTTGACCTTGATCTTCTCTTCGCCTGAGCCGAGCACGCGGCGCGACGACGGACGCCACCGCGCCTTCCGGCGCGCTTCTCGCGCAGCGAGTCGGCCGGCACGAGCCGGACCAGCAGCTGCTTCGCCTGAATCTTGCCGTAGCCGATCGCCGCGAACAGATCGTCGGACTTGCCGACGGCGAAATCGGTGAGCGCCTTGGCGAACGCCTCGTCCGTCGACGAATCGTCTTTCGGATTCAGATCGTAGCGGCGCGCCTCCTTCTCGAACACCTTGCGTCCCGAGCTCGACGCGCGCGCGCTTCTCTTCCGCGTGGATCAGGTGCTTGATCTTGCTGCGCGCGCGCGACGTGGCGACGAAGTTCAGCCAGTCGCGGCTCGGCTCGATGCCCGGCCTGCCGTGACGATCTCGACGATGTCGCCGTTCTTGAGGCGCGTGCGGAGCGGCACCATCTTGCCGTTGACGCGCGCGCCGACGCACTGATGGCCCAGGTCGGTGTGGATCGGAGTACGCGAAGTCGATCGGCGTCGCGCCGCGCGGCAGCGCCTTCACCGAGCCCCTTCGGCGTGAAGATGTAGACCTCCTCCGGGATAGAGCTCGACCTTGAGGTTCTGGATGAACTCCTGCGGGTCGCGGACTTCCTGCTGCGATTCGAGCAGCTGCCGCATCCACTGGAAGTAGCGATCGTCGCGCTGATCGCCGACGCGCCCTTCCTTGTAGCTTCCAGTGCGCCGCGATCCCTTCCTCCGCCATCCGGTGCATGCTCGATCGTGCGGATCTGCACCTCGAACGGCATGCCGTGCTCGCTGATCACCGAGGTGTGCAGCGACTGGTAGCCGTTGGGCCGCGGCATCGCGATGAAGTCCTTGATGCGCCCCGGCACCGGCGACCACGTCTGATGGATGATGCCGAGCGCCGCGTAGCAGTCCTTCACGTCGTCGGTGATGATCCGGAGCGCGATGAAGTCGTAGACCTGGCTCGAGCTCGATCTTCTGCCGCTTCGAGCTTCTGGTGGATGCTCCACAGGCGCTTGATGCGGCCGTCGATCTCGACGACCGGGACCTGCTGCCTCGGCGCAGCTTCGCGGCGATCGGTCGTCTTCAGCTCGCCGATCAGCCCTTCGGTCGCGCGGCGCTTCAGCGTCGACCTCGGTGCGCAGCGCTTCGTAGGCCTGCGGCTCGAGATACCGGAACGACAGCTCCTCGAGCTCGTTCTTGCACCTTGCTCATGCCGAGGCGGTTGGCGATCGGCGCGTAGATGTCGCGGGTCTCCTGCGCGATCTTGACGCGGCGCTCCTCCGGCAGGTGGCTGAGCGTCCGCATGTTGTGCAGGCGGTCGGCGAGCTTCACGAGGATGACGCGGATGTCGTCCACCATCGCGAGCAGCATCTTGCGGAAGTTCTCCGCCTGCCGCTCCTCGCTCGACGAGGACAGCGGGATCGCGCTGATCTTGGTCACGCCTTCGACGACGTGCGCGACCTCGGGGCCGAACAGCTCCTGGATGCGCTCGATCGTCGTCAGCGTGTCCTCGACGACGTCGTGGAGGAGGCCGGCGGCGATGGCCACGGCGTCGAGCTTCATGTCGGCCAGGAAGTCGGCGACGGCCAGGGGATGGATCAGATAGGGCTCGCCGGAATGGCGGACCTGTCCCCGGTGCTCGAAGGCGGAGAAGACGTAGGCCCGCCGGAGCAGTTCGACGTCGGCGTCCGGGCTGTAGGCCCGGACCTTTTCGAGGAGATCCTCGAAGCGAATCATGGATTTTCGGTGTCTAACCTGCAATGTCGGACAGTTCGATCGTTAGCTTGACGTACGTTTTTTGCTTCACTATACTGGCCCGGTTTCGGCTTCACCAATTTTCTCTGTTTAGGGGGCTCATGCGTTCTTTGTCGGGAGCATCGCTGGCGTTACGTCGCGGTGCTGGCCCTGGGGTCATTCACGTCGACTGTGGGATGCGCCAAGGTCGGCGAGATTCAGTCGAAAAAGGCGTTCAAAGCCGCCAACGCACGCGTATCAGCAGCAGGACTACAAGAAGGCGACCGACTTCTACGAACAGACCATCGCGGCCGCGCCCGACACCGCCGACCGCCCACCAGGCCTATTTCTTCCTCGGCAACAGCCTACGACAACCAGTACAAGCCGAGCAAGAAGGGCGAAGCCGCCAACGACGCGCATGCTGACCAGGGCGGTCGAGCAACTACCAGAAGGCCGCCGAAGCGCTGGCCGCGTCGCCCGATCCCGGCCGACAAGAAGCTCGGCAAGCTGTCGCTCGAATATCTGGTGGCGTCCTACGGAGCCGACAAGCTGAACGACCCGGCCAAGGCCGAACCGGTCGTGCAGCAAGCATGATTCAGCTCGAGCCCGGCGAGCCGACGAACTACTTCGCGCTCGCGAAGATCTACGAGGACGCCGGCGCCTATGACGAAGCCGAGAAAATGCTGGTCGCAGGCCAAGGACGGCCAAGCCGACGGATCCGGCGGTCTACATGACGCTCGCCGGCTACTACAACCGCCAGGGCCACTTCGACAAGACGATCGAGGCGCTCGAGGAACGCGCGGCCAAGGAGCCGAACAACCCCGAGGCGTTCTACACCATCGCGACCTACTACTGGGACGAGGCCTACCGCGACTTCACGTTGAAGGAAGCCGGAAGAAGGAGACTTCGTCGGCGAAGGGCATGACGGCCGTCGATCACGCGCTGCAGCTCAAACCGGACTACGTCGAGGCGCATCGCCTACAAAGGGACTGCTGCTTCGCCTCCAGGCGAACCTCGAAAGGACCCGGCCGAAGCAGCAGCAGCTGCTGCGAAGGACGCGACCGCCGCTCAGCGAGAAGGCGAACGCGATGCGCAAGGCGAAGACCGCCGGCACGGCGCCCTAAAGCACGCGAAACGTAGGGATTTTCGCCCTACAACCGATTGGATCAAAGGCCGCCAGGAGCAACCCTGGCGGCCTTTTTTGCACCGCCGTCATACCACGCCGCGGTAAAATCGCCAGGTCCTTTCGAACCAATCCATTTCAGCAGGAAATGGCAGCCGCGCATGACGGTAGGCCATGGAGCACACATGAGTCGCACTACCTTGTTTCAGATCTCTTGCAATGTTTGCGCATCTCGCGTTCTGCTGTGGCCCGCGGGCCGCGCGGACGCGCAGGGCGTCACCACCGGCGCGATCAGCGGCGTCGTCAAGGACGCGCAGGGCGCCGTGATTCCGGGTGCCACCATTCTCGCGGTGCATCAGCCGTCGGGCAGCACCTACGAAGCGGTCACCCAGGCCGACGGGCGGTTCGTCATCCCGGGCATGCGAGTCGGCGGTCCCTACACGATCACGGCGTCGCTCCCGGGCTTCACATCGGAAGCGAAGAACAACATGACCGTGAGCCTGGGCGTCACCCAGGATCTCGACTTCACGCTCAGGGTCGCCAACGTCGCCGAGACGATCACCGTGGTCGGCCACGAGCGATCCGGTGTTCAGCTCGGGACGCACCGGCGCCGCCACCGCCGTGATGCGCGAGGATCTCGCGTCGCTGCCGACGATTATCGGGCCGCATCACCGACATCACGCGCCTGACGCCGCAGTACGGCGGTCAGCGGCATCGTTCGCCGGCCAGGACAACCGCGCGCAACAACATCACGGTGGACGGCTCGTACTTCAACAACTCGTTCGGCCTCGGCGTCGACGACCGGCGGCATCGGCGACCGCACCGGCGTCGCGCCGATCTCGCTCGAAGCGATCGAGCAGGTGCAGGTGCAGCGTCGCGCCGTACGACGTGCGCCAGGGCAACTTCACCGGCGCCGGCGTCAACACCGTCACGCGCAGCGGCACCAACAAGCTTCACCGCCTCCGCGTACTACCGCACGCGCAACGAGACTGCGTCGGATCGGCGAACGTCGATACGTGCTCCGGCTTCGTCGGCACGACGCCGGCGGAATCGCTTCAACCCGGGCAACTTCAAGACACGCACGACCGGCGTCTGGGCCGGCGGCCCGATCGTCAAGAACAAGCTGTTCGCGTTCGGCAGCCTTCGAGAAGCAGGAAGACACTCGCCCGCTGACGACGTTCACGTCGAACCCGGGCGGCGCGCCGGTCGGCGGCAACACGCACGCGCGTCAGCGCGTCCGATCTGCAGCGGCGCTGAGCACGTTCCTGTCAGACGAACTTCAACTACGACACCGGCCCGTTCGACAACATCCACGAAGCTGACGCCCGGCCAAGCCGTGGATGGTGAAGGGCGACTACAACGTCAACAACGCCAACAAGGTCACCGTTCCGCTACAACCAGCTCGACTCGAGCAGCCCGATGCCTGCAGTCCGGGTCCTCGTCGCTCGGCACTCGCGCCGGCGGACCAGCACGACGCAGTTCCTGACGCTTCCAGAACTCGAACTACGCGATCCTCGAGAACCTCAAGTCGGGCGTCGGCGAGTGGAACTCGGTGTTCGGCAGCAGCTGACGAACAACCTGCTGATCGGCTACACGCACCAGGACGAGAGCCGCGGTCGCAGGATCAGACGCCGCTGTTCCCGTTCGTCGTCATCGGCGACGGCGACGGCAGCGCCATTGACCTCGTTCGGCAACGAGCCGTTCACGCCGTTCAACCTGCTCCGCTACAACACGTTCCAGGTGCAGGACAGCGTGACGAAGTTCGCCGAAGAACCACTCGATCACCTTCGGCGGCAACGTCGAGAAGTTCCACTCGGACAACTCGTTCTACTTCGGCATCCAGAGCGCGCTACTCGTACGACACGCTGGCGGACTTCTACGCCGACGCGAACGGCTACCTGGCGAACCCGAACCGCACCGTGTCGCCGGTGCAGCCTGAACCGCTTCCAGGTCGAAGTACCTGCTGCCAGCCGGGCCAGACGACGCCGCCGCTGCAGCCGCTCGACGTCGATCTACGCCGGCGGCTACATCCAGGACGAGTGGCGGCCGAAGTCGAACCTGACGGTGACCGCCGGCTTGCGCATCGACGTGCCGAAGTTCGGCAACACGGCGTTCGACAACCCGGTCGCCGACGCGCTGACCGTTCCGCGATCAGGACGGCTCGCCGGTGAAGTACAACACCGGCGCGCTGCCGGAGACGACGCCGTACTGGTCGCCGCGCGTCGGCTTCAACTGGGACGTCAGCGGCAACCAGGCACACGCAGGTTCGCGGCGGCACGGGCCTCTTCTCGGGCAAGCCGCCGTACGTCTGGATCTCGAACCAGATCGGCAACACCGGCGTGCTGTACGGGTTCATCGACACGCGACGAACGTGACGACGTATCCGTTCAACCCGAGCCCGGACAAATACAAGCCGGCGGCCGACGGGCGGCGTGGCGGCCAGCTACGAGCTCGACGTGACGGACAAGGGCTTCCGCTTCCCGCAGACGTGGCGCACCAACATCGGCGTCGACCGCACGCCTGCCGTGGGGCCTCGTCGGCACGCTCGACTACATCTACAACCGCGACATCAACGCGCCGGTCTACGTCAACGCCAACCTGCCGGCGGCCGACGGCGCCTACACCGGCGTGGACAACCGGCCGCGCTGGGTCGCGACGGCGCCGGCGCAGCGCTGCGCCGGGAATCACGGTTGCGCCGCCGGCGTGCGTGACGACGGTCGGCCTGGAGAACGGGCCGTGCCTCACGCGGATCAACAACGCCGCGGCAACGCAGGTCACCGACGACCTACGTGATCAAGAACCAGGACCAGAACCACTCGCAGAACATCTCGGGCGCGGTCACGAAGAACATGACGCAGCGGCTTCTCGTTCAAGGGCGGCTTCAACTACGGCGTGTCGCGCAGCCTCGTCGAACCGTCATCGACAGCCGGCAGCTCGTGGGGCCGGCGCAATCCGATCGTCGACCGACCCGAACAACCCGGCGCTCGCCTACTCCGCCGAACTCGCCCGGCAAGCGCGTCTTCGTGGCGGCGAACTACAGCGCAGCAGCTACTTCAGCTGGGGCGCGACGACGTTCTCGGCGTTCTACGACGGCCACACCAACGGCAACACCAGCTACCTGTTCGCGAGCGACGCGCAACGGCGACGGCTCAACGCCAACGACCTGATCTACATCCCGAAGGACACCTCGGAGATGAACTTCAAGCCGTTGACGCGTGAGCGGCAAGACGTACACCGCCGCCGACCAGGCCGCCGCGTTCGAGACAGCTGATCAACAACGACAGCTACCTCAGCTCGCACCGCGGCCAGTATGCCGAGCGCAACGCGCGTGTTCCTGCCGATGGTCAACCGCATCGACCTGAGCATCATGCAGGATGTCATCTTCACAGGTCGGCCGGGCACAGAACAGCGGCCAGATCCGCCTCGACATCACCAACTTCGGCAACCTGCTGAACAACAACTGGGGCGTCAGCCAGCGTCTGGTCAACAGCTCAGATTCTGACGGCGCCGACGGCCGATGCGCCACCGGCAAGCTGTCCTACAACCTGCAGAACGCTCAGCGGCAACCTGATCACGTCGCCGCTGCAGACGTCAGGCGGGCGTCGTCGGACGTTTACGTGATGATGCTCAGCTTCCGGTAGTACGTTCTAGTGAGCGGGGAACTAGAGAGCTCAGGGGCTGGCTGAGGGCCGGCGCGAGAAATCGCGCCGGCCTTTTGTTCCGAGGGACAGAAGATTCGCGAGCAGGCGGTAGGCGCCCGGGACGCCGTAGGGCAGCTGACGATGGAAGGCGTAGGCGAAGTACGTGTAGTGCCCTTTCCGTAGACCGCGGTGAGCCAACCGCCTTGCTGCGGCGCCTGACTCTGGTCGTGCGTCGCGATCATCGGCGTGTAGGCCGCGTCCCACTCGGTGAAGAACTTCGAGCCTCGCTGCTCACCCAGCCGTCGAAGTCGGCCGTCGTGATCCGGTTCGGCGTGGTGAACACCGGATGCGACGGCGCGAGGACGTCGACCGGTGAGTCCTCTTCCGACACTTCCTCGGCGCGAGCCGGCAGCTGCGCCGGGATACGGCGCGTAGGTGTTCGGCACGAACTCCTGCGTGTTGTAGAGGACGATGAGATTGCCGCCCTGCTGCACGTAGTCGAGCAGCCGCCGGTTGTAGGTCTTCAGATCGTCGCGCACCGGCATGCGCGCGCGTGCCGGTCATGATCGCGTCGATACCGTCGAGATCGCCGGTGGCCAGATCCTGCTCGCCGAGCAGCGTGACCGACGCGCCGAGCTGCGCGATGCCGCCGGCACCTCGTCGCCGATGCCCATCACGTAACCGACCTTCAGGCCCGGCGCGATCTTCACGTCGACGCCGCGGACCGATCGTCGACGCACGGGTGATAGAGATAGCGCGTCTCGAGATCGCGGTGCTCGATGACGTCGTAGCCCTCGGTGTAGCTCGCGTCCGCCGGACTGTCGCGACGACGCCGATTCGATCCGGTAGTCGCGGTTCCCGCTCGACGGCAATGTCGAACTGGAAGCATGCCGCGCTCGCCCGCGCGCGCGAAGCGGAGTCGAGCGGCGGCCGGACGGCGCGAGTCGATCCAGCCTGCCGGCGGGAGCTGCAGCGTCAGGCTGCCCGCTGCTCGCCGTCCGAGTTGTTGTTCACGATCTCGACCGCGATCGACCTCACGGCGCCGCCGGTCAGTCGGCACGATCGGCGACGCGCGGCGTCACGTTGACCGCCACGCGCCGGCACGACCATCAGCTCGCGCAGCTCCTCGCCGTAGCGGCAGGTGCGGCTCGCGCCGCCGGACCGGCGCACGCGATCTCGCACCGGCACGCCGGCAACCTGTAGCGCGCCGCACGCGGTCAGCGGCGGCTCCGCCGCAGGCCGGCCGAACTGCGACGCGTCGCGCAGCGCTGTAGCGCGGCTCGGCGATCGACGCGCGCTCGAAGTGCGGGCGCGTCAGCGCGCGCGTCCTCCGGCACGGTGAACGTCAGTGCGCCGCAGCGGTGTCGTTCATGCCTCAGCCGGCGCGGCCGAACGTCGATCGGCCGGCAACCGCCAGCCAGCCCGCCGGGCCGCGGCGCAGCTCCAGCGCTGACGCCCTCGATCGCGACCGATCCGCGGTTGGTGAGCGATGGCATCGACCGTCGACCGCTGGCCCGGGACGACCGGGCCGGGCACGCGCCGCGATCGCCTGCAAGTCGATGCCGAGCGCCGTGTTGATCGCGTCCATCGAACTGCTGCTCTTTGATCGCGCAGGATGAACGACGGCGTCCGGCTCGGCGCGCGAGCGCGTCGATCGCCGCGCGCGTCGCCGCCAGTCCGCGCGCGAGCGCCGGCACCGACGCCGACGGATCCCGCATCGAGAACGCCGCCACCGCCGCGCGAACTTCGACGTCGATCGCCGACAGCAGCGCCGCGGCCGCGGCGGGCGCCGGACGGCGGATCGCGCTGAACAAACCGGGGATCGACGTGTCGATGCCGTCGAAAAAGCTGTTCTCTTTCGGTCCGGCTAAAGCCGGACACTACCGAGAGGTGGCGTGGTAGTTTCGGTAGTGTCCGGCTTTAGCCGGACCTCGTCACCGACGCCAGCCGCTTGTAATACGCGATCGACGGCCCGGCCTGCGCGTTCACGCGCCCGCCGTTCTGCGATCGCTGGAACGCCAGGCCGAGGCGCGCGAACGTCTGGTACGACTCGCCCAGCCACGGGCTGTACTCGCCGGTATCGACCCGCAGCGTCCAGTCCTCGTCTCTCGCGGACGCCGCCCATGTAGAGCTTCAGCGGCTGCCACGGGCGCAGGCCGTCGCGGATCTGTTCCGGGAACACGCGACGGATCGCCGGCCGACGCGATACGCCTCCTGCGTGATGATCCCGGCCGCCTCGTGGTTGCCGTGGCCATCGCGCGGCGTTGCCCTGGAAGCGCGCGATGAGCGACGAACGGGCGGTCCATGCGGATGATGCGGACGACGTCGCGCAGGACGTTCTCGCGGCCCCATTTCGCGAGCGTCTCCTCGAGGCGCTTCGAGAACCCGTAGTCGATCATCGTCGTGAAGTACTGACGGTCGAGACCGTAGTAGCGTCCGGCCATCAGCAGTTCTTCGGTTCGGATCAGCCCGACGGCGTCGAACAGCTCTGAGCCGATGGCGTTGTCGCCGGATTCGCCGCGGTTCAGCGTCAGCAGCGACGACGCGCGCGCCCTGGCCGCGGCTCAGCTGCGCCAGCAGGCCGCCGTGCTCGTCGTCCGGATGCGCCGTCGTGTGCATCGCGCTCGCCGTCGTCTGCAGCTTGAGCAGCTTCTGCCAGGCGCCGGCCGCGCCGCTGATCCTGCGGCAGCGGTTCCGGGCCGGCACGCGAGCACCGGCGACAACGCTGCCGCGGCAGCCAGCACGACATCAGGCGCACGCGCGCTGAAACCGCAGAGGCATCATCGTGGCGGATTATACTTTCCGCGCGTGCCGCGCATCGATCTGCTCACTGTCGGCGAAGCCTTCCAGGATCTGATCTTCGTCGGCCTGCCGCACATGCCCAGGAGCGGCGAGGAGCTGCGAACCGCAGCAGTTCGTGTCGACGATCGGCGGCGGCGCGCTCATCACCGCCGACGGCCGCGTCGCGCCTCGGGCCTGCGGACGGCGGTCGTCAGCGCCCTCAGCGCGAGGCGGCGCGCGACCTGCGACGCGACCGGCGTCCGCGTGCTCAACCTGAAACGGCCGTCGGAAGCGCACGCGGTGACGGTGTCGCTGTCGACGACGCGCGATCGCAGCTTCGTCACCTTCGACGGCGTCAACGATCGGCTGGAGCCGCGGCTGCCGGCGGCGCATCGCACGCCAGCCCGCGCAGGCACGTCCACCTCGCCTTTGCGCCGCGCGACTGCGCACGCTGGACGCGCATCGTCGAACGGCTGCGCGCGCGCGGCGTGACGACGTCGTGGGATTTCGGCTGGAACCCGCCGCTGCGCGTCACGCGCGGATTCGCGCGCTCGTCGGCGCAGCCGACTTCATCTTCGTCAACGAAGCGGAGGCGCGCTGTATGCGCGCACGACAGCGGGCGCAGCGGCTGCTCGCGCTTCTGGCGGCGGACGCGCGCGCAACACGATCATCAAGCTGGGGCGGCGCGGCAGCCGCTGGATCGCCGGCGGTCAGACGGCCATGGACGTCGCGGCCGCCGCGCCGCGCGTGCGCGTGGTGGACACCACCGGCGCCGGCGACGCCTTCAACGGCGGCTTCCTCGTCGGCTGGCTCGACGGGCGCGCTCGCCGCGCGAGTGCCTGCGCCTCGGCAACTTCGTCGGCGCGCGATCGACGCTGGCCGCAGGCGGCGTTGACGATTACCTACAGGCGGCTGCCCGATCGCGCAGCTCGACGTCGCCGGCTGAGCGTCGCGGTAGCGTCGCCATGAAGATCGCGGTCATCGGCGGCGCGGGCGTGCGGACGCCGCTGCTCGTCGGCGGGTTGACGGACTCCGATCTGCCCATCGAGCAGATCGCGCTCTACGACGTCGACCGGCCGCGCCTGGCGGCCATCGGCGCGTCGCGGAGCGGATGGCCGCGAAGGGCCGCGTCACGCTGTGCGAGTCGGTCGCCGAGTGCGTCGCCTGGGCCGACGTCGTCTTCACGAGCATCCGCGTCGGCGGCATCGAGCAGCGCGATCCACGACGAGGCCGTGGCGCAGCGCCACGGGATCGTCGGTCAGGAAACCGTCGGTCCCGCCGGCTTCGCGATGGCGATGCGCACGATTCCGCCGATGGTGCGGTACGCGCGCGAGATCGCCGCGGCGGCGCCGCGCGCGTGGATCGTCAACTTCACGAACCCCGTCGGCATGGTCACCGAGGCGATGCGCACCGTGAGCGACCGGGTGATCGGCATCTGCGACACGCCGACCGAGCTGTTCGAGGAGGTCGCGCGCGCGCTCGGCCTCGACTCGGCACGCCTGCTACTTCGACTACTTCGGCCTGAACCATCTCGGCTGGCTGCGCGAGGTCTACAGCGACGGCGAGCCGCAGCTGCACCGGCTGTGGCACGACGCCGATCGCCTGCGCACGGTCTACAAGGTGCCGCTGTTCGACCCGGCGTCGCTGCAGCGAGCTGAAGCTGCTGCCGACCGAGTACGTCTACTACTACGACCAGCCGACGCGCGCGTTCGACAACGTGCGGCGCGCGGGCCGCAGCCGCGGCCAGGCGATCGAGGAGCTGACGCGCGTGCTGTTCGAGAGCCTCGCGCGATGCCGGACGCCGACGCCGGTCGCGATCTACAAGTCGTAACCTGCGGACGCGCAGCGCCGGCTACATGCAGATCGAGTCCGGCAGCGACGGCCGCCAGCGCCGGCTCCTGTCGACCGGGCTCAGCGGCTACGACCGGATCGCGCTCGGCGTGCTTCGCGCGATCCACTTCAACACGAACACGATCATCCCGCTCAGCGTCGCCAACCGCGGCAACATCGCCGGCCTGCTTCGACGACGACGTCGTCGAGGTGCCGTGCGTGGTGAACGCCAACGGCGCGCGGCCGCTGCACGTCGGCGCGATGCCCGATCGGATCATGCCGCTGCTGACGCGGGTGAAGGAGTACGAGCGCCTGACGGTGCGCGCGGCGCTGAACGCGTCGATCGACGCCGCGCGCGCGACGCGCTCGCGCACAACCCGCTGGTGCCCGATCGCCGCGACCGCCGATCGCCTGATCGCCGATCTCGTCGCCGCTATGGTGACGCTCGATCGCGGCATGGGCCTGCTGCAGGCCACCGCGACGAACATCATCGGCATGGTCGGCGTCGGTCCGTTCCTCACCATCCCGTTCATGGTGACGGCGATGAACGGGCCGCACATCATCTACGCGTGGGCGTTCGGCGCGGTGCTCGCGCTCTGCGACGGCCTCGTCTACGCGGAGCTGGGCGCCGCGCTTCCCGGCAGCGGCGGTCCGTACGTCTACCTCCGCGAGGCGTACCGGCCGTTCGGCCTCGGCCGGCTGATGGCGTTCGTCTTCATCTTTCAGCTGATGCTCGTCGCGCCGCTGTCGATCGCCGGCGGGGCGGTCGGCTTCGCCGACTACCTGGGCTTCTACTGGACGACGATGACGCCGCTGCAGCACAACCTGGTGGCGGCGGCGGTCTGCGTCGCGGTGACGGCGCTGCTCTACCGCGACATCAGCGTCGGTCGGCCGCCTCGCCGTCGTCATGCTCGCGGTCGTGCTGCTGGCGACCGTCGGCTGGGTCATCGTCGCCGGGCTGTTCAGTTTCTCGTGGGCGCAGGCCTTCGACTTTCCGCCGCAGGCGCGGCAGCTCGACGCGCGGCCTGCTGCGGGCGATGGGCGCCGCCGGGCTGCTCGCGATGTACAGCTACGGCGGCTACAGCAACGTCTGCAACATCGGCGAGGAGCTCCGCGACGCCGGAGCGGACGCTGCCGCGGTGCGATCGTGCTGTCGATCGTCATCGTCGTCGTGCTCTACGTCGTGATGAGCACGGTGATCCTCGGGATGATCCCGTGGCGGGAGGCGCAGCAGACCGCGGACGATCGCGTCGCTGTTCATCGAGCGGACCTTCGCCGATCCGGCGCACGGCCGGATCGCGGCGATGGTGATGACGTCGCTGATTCTGTTCGTCACCGCCTCGTCGCTGTACGCGGTGATCCTCGGCTACTCGCGGATCCCGTTCGCGGCGGCGCGAGACGGCCAGTTCTTCCGCGTCTTCGGCCGGCTGCACCCGACCAAGCATTTCCCGCACGTCTCGCTGCTGACGATCGGCGCCGTGACGCTGCCGTTCTGCTTCTTCTCGCTGGGCCAGCTGGTGAGCTGGCTGATCCAGGTGCAGATCCTGCTGCAGTTCGTCTGGCAATGCGCCGCCGTGATCCTGCTGCGGCGCTATCGCCCCGACGTCGCCAAGCCGTTCCGGATGTGGCTGTATCCGCTGCCGGCGCTCGTCTCGCTGGCGATGTGGATCTACATCTTCCTGTCCGCGCCGCTCGCCGGCATCGCCTTCTCGGTCGCGTTCCTGACGACGGCCGTTGTCGCTTTAGCCGTGTTCAATCGAACGGCTTCCAGCACGTACTGCCTGACGACGCAGTTATCCGCGGTTGCGCGGTGAATGCGTCTGACGCATTGCTTCAGCGATCTCTACCGCCATCGCATCCCTTCCGGTGATGATGCCGACGCGATCGACGCCGGCGCCCTTGGCGGCGTCGATCGCTCCGATGATCGCCTATGCAGCGCAGCGATGGCGCGCCCATGATGAACAGCGTCTTGTCGTGCCGCGCCGCGTAGATGTTCCTCAGCTGCGTCTCGAGCTGATCCACGGCGACGGCGTGGCGGTTGACGGCGATGACGCCGTCGGCCGAGTATCCAGGACGATCTGTTCGCTCCGGGCGGGCGATTCCTCCGGGGTCCGCGTCTGGGACGGCAGCTGGCTGTCGATCCCCTTCTGCGTCAGCGGCAGCGCCGCCATGAAGATCACCAGCAGGACGAGCAGGACGTCGATGAGCGGCGTGAGATTCATCTCGACCCGCGGCGCGCGGCATCTCCGCGCGGACCACGGCGTTGGCGTCCCGGTGCGTATCGGCGTGTGACATCGCGTCACCTCCGATCGGTTAGACACCGCGCAAAGAAAACGGCCGCTCCTTTCGGGAAGCGGCCGTTCGTAGCTTCAGACTTCGTAAGCTCGTACGCTAGTTCGAGCCGGTCGTGGCGCCGCCGGCTTTGCGCATGCCGTCGGTCACGATGCCGACCTTTTCGACGCCGGCGCCTTTCGCCGCGTCGATGACCGCGACGATCTCGCGATAGCGCAGCGTGCCGGACGCGATGAGGAACATCGTCTTGTCCTTGCGCTGATCGAAGATGTTGCGCAGCCTCGACTCGAGCTCGTTGATCGTGACGTCCTGCTTGTTGACCGAGATGCGCTTGTCGGCCGAGTAGTCGATGACGATCTGGCTGACGTCCGGCGTGACGTCGGTCGTCTTCTTGCTCTCCGCCGGCAGGTTGATGTCGACGCCCTTCTGCGTGAGCGGGAGCGCCGCCATGAAGATCACCAGGAGCACGAGCAGCACGTCGATGAGCGGCGTGACGTTCATGTCCGAGCTGGCGTGCGGAACCTCGCCCTTGACGACCTTGTCGGCGCCGAGGTGATGATGCGCGTGCGCCATTACTTGCCTCCCGCCGCCTTCGGCAGTCTTCTTGCGCTCGGTGATGAGGCCGATGTCCTCAATCCCCGCCTGGCGCAGCTGATCCATCGCCGCCATCACCGCGCTGTACTCGACTTCCTCGTCGGCCTTGATGAGCACGATCTTGTCCTTCGAGTTCTCGAGCAGCTCGTTGACCTTGGTCGCCAGCTCGCCTTCGCCGAATCTGCTTGGCGTTGAGGTAGAGCGCCCTTGTCCTTGCGCGATGGCGATGACCGTCTGGCCCTGCACTTCGGGCTTGTCGACCGTGTTGGTCGCGGTCGGCAGCTTGACGCTGACGCCCTGCTGCAACATCGGCGCGACGAGCATCATGATGATGAGCAGCACCAGCATGACGTCGACGAGCGGCGTCACGTTGATATCGGATTTGACTCCGCCCTTGGCGCCGCCAAGATCCATTGCCATGGCTATATCTCCCTAGCGATTGCAGATTTCGGATTCGCGGATGTCAGAGTGCGATCGAATCCAATCCGCAATCTGAATCTCGCGTCTGCTACGCGGTCTTCTTGATGAAATAGTCGACGAGCTCCGACGAGGAGTTGTCCATCTCCACGTTGAAGTACTCGATGCGGCCGCTCAGGTAGTTGTAGAACCACACCGCCGGAATCGCGACGACCAGCCCGAGCGCGGTCTCGACGAGCGCTTCCGAAATACCGACCGAGACGGCGCCGATGCCGGCCGAGCCGCTCGCGCCGATGCCCTGGAACGCGTTGATGACGCCGATGACGGTGCCGAGCAGTCCGACGAACGGGGCCGTCGAGCCGATGGTCGCCAGCGCCGAGACGCCCTTCTTGAGGTCGGAGGCCGTCAGGGCCGAGGCGCGCTGAATCGAACGGCGCACGGTGTCCATCAGGTCTTCACGCGTCAGGCCGCCGCCGCTCTCCTGCTGGAACTGATACTCCTGCAGCCCGGCGAGCACGACCTTCGCGAGGTGGCTGTAGCGGTAGTTCTTCGAGGAGGACAGCGCGATCGCGTCCTTCAGCCGCCCTTCCTTCAGGTGCTTGGCCACCTGCGGCGCGTACATCTTCGACTGGTTGCGCGCCTGCGTGTAGGTGAAGATGCGTTCGATCGCGACGCCGAACGACCACATCGACATGATGAAGAGGATGAAGGCCACGGCTTTGGCCACAAATCCCATCGACTGCCACATCTGCATTAAATCCACGGTCCATCCTCCATCGAGTCGAGCTCTGAAATCTCGAAATCCGTAAAGATCTGAAGTCTCGTCTATTGCAAGGTGAAGTTCACGGTCACGGTCATGATGACGGGCACCGGCACGCCGTTGAGCAGCGTCGGCGTGAACTGCCACTGACGCACCGCGTCGAGCGCCGCCGCGTCGAGCAGCGGGATGGAGCGAAGCACTTTGGCTTCCTGCACCGCGCCGTTCGGTCCGATCGTCGCCTCGATGATGACGACGCCCTGCACGCGCGCCGACTGGGCGATCGCCGGATAGACCGGCTTGACGTCCTTCACCTTGGTCGGCTGCTTGATGTTGCCGCCGACGCGAACCGGCGCGGCCGGTGGCGGCGGCGGGGCGGCGGCGGGGGCGCCTCGGCCAGCCCGCCGACGATGCCGCCGGTCACGCCGCCGACAACGCCGCCTTCGACGCCGCCGACGACGCCTTCGGCTCTGCTCGATGCCGGTCTCGGCCTTGATTTCCTTCGGCGCTTCAACCGGCGCCGCGTTCGGGTTCACGTCCATCACCGGCTTGGGCGCCGCGGCGGCAGCGGGCGGCGGCGGCGGAGGCGGCGGCGGTGGGGGCGGCGGGGGCGCCGCGACGAACGCCATCATCGACGGCGGCGTCGGCAGCACGTCGGCGGCCATCAGCGGAATGATGATGACCGCCCCGATGATCGCCGTATGGACGATGATCGACAGCGGAACCGTATACCACTGCTGGCTTCCCACCTTGATCGACGGCTCGACGACATCGCCGAACATGTCACGTGGCACTGGGCTTCTCCTCTACGCCGTCGCGCGCGAGCGCGGCGGCGTTCCTCCTCGTAGGTGTTTCAAATCAGCCGGCGTAGAAGGCGCCGATTATAGTCAGTCCAAAACTGAGAGTCAACGAAGGACTCGAGGCTTAGACACCGGTTTCGCGGAAATGGCTGTCGGGCGACGTCCTGGCCGTTGACGTCGCTTGTCATGAGACGTCACGCCACGTCTACGCGCCCGAGCCGATCCGCATCCCGTAGAACGAACGCCAGACGAAAACGGTCGAAAGTGCGAAGAAAACCGCCGCCAGCACGTGGCCCAGGAACGGCCCCTGCGTCGCCCGCATGCTGACCGCCAACTCGACCGCCAGCAGCCCGAACAGCGTCGTGAACTTGATGATCGGGGTTCATCGCCACCGATGAGGTGTCCTTGAACGGATCGCCGACCGTGTCGCCGACCACCGTCGCCGCGTGCAGCGGCGTCCCCTTCATCTTCAGCTCCACCTCGACGATCTTCTTGGCGTTGTCCCACGCGCCGCCCGCGTTGGCCATGAAGATCGCCTGGTAGAGGCCGAAGAGCGCGATCGAGATCAGGTAGCCGATGAAGAAATACTGCTCGACGAAGGCGAACGCCAGCGTCGAGAAGAACACCGTCAGGAAGATGTTGAACATCCCCTTCTGCGCGTACTTGGTGCAGATCTCGACGACCTTCTTGCTGTCCTCGATCGACGCCTTCGTCGCGCCGCTGTCCAGCTTGATGTTCGTCCTTGATGAACTCGACCGCGCGATAGGCGCCGGTGCGTCACCGCCTGCATCGACGCGCCGGTGAACCAGTAGATCACCGCGCCGCCGCTGACCAGCCCGAGGAAGAACGGCGCGTGCAGGATCGACAGCTTGTCCATGTTCTGCGGTCAGGCCCGCTGGTCAGCACGAAGATGATCGAGAAGATCATCGTCGTCGCGCCGACCACCGCGGTGCCGATCAGCACCGGCTTGGCGGTCGCCTTGAAGGTGTTGCCGGCGCCGTCGTTCTCCTCGAGCAGATCCTTGGCGCGCTCGAAGTGGACGTCGAAGCCGAAGTTCTTCTTCAGCTGCTCCTTGATGCCGGGGATCGTCTCGATCACCGACAGCTCGAAGACCGACTGCGCGTTGTCGGTCACCGGGCCGTAGGAGTCGACCGCGATCGTCACCGGGCCCATGCCGAGGAAGCCGAACGCGACCAGGCCGAACGCGAAGATCTGCCGGCGCCAGCATCAGCGTCGCCGAGGCCGAACAGTGCTGATGTAGTACGCCGTGCCCATCAGCGCGACGATGCTGAGGCCGAGCCAGTAGGCGCTGAAGTTGCCGGCGACGAGGCCGGAGAGGATGTTGAGCGACGGCGCCGCCCTCGCGCGACGAGATCACCACTTCCTTGACGTGGCCCGATTCGGTCGAGGTGAAGACCTTCACCAGCTCGGGGATGATCGCGCCCGCCAGCGTGCCGCAGGTGATCACCGTCGACAGCTTCCACCACAGCGTGCCGTCGCCCAGGTCGGGAACCAGGAAGTAGGACACCGCGTAGGTGATCGCCACCGAGATGAACGAGGTCAGCCACACCAGCGAGGTCAGCGGCGCCTCGAAGTTCATCTTGTCGACGTTGCTGTAGCGCGCCTTCGCGATCGCCTCGTTGATGAAGTACGACAGGCCGCTCGCGACGATCATCGCGACGCGCATCACGAAGATCCAGACCAGCAGCTGCACCTGGACGCGCGGGGTCGTTGACCGCGAGCAGGATGAACGAGATCAGCGCGACGCCGGTGACGCCGTAGGTCTCGAAGCCGTCGGCGCTCGGGCCGACCGAGTCGCCGGCGTTGTCGCCGGTGCAGTCGGCGATCACGCCCGGGTTGCGCGCGTCGTCTTCCTTGATGTTGAAGACGATCTTCATCAGGTCCGACCCGATGTCGGCGATCTTGGTGAAGATGCCGCCGGCGATGCGCAGCGCCGCGGCGCCGAGCGACTCGCCGATCGCGAAGCCGATGAAGCAGGTGCCCGCGAGGTCGCCCGGGATGAACAGCAGGATGCACAGCATCAGCAGCAGCTCGACGCTGATCAGCAGCATGCCGATGCTCATGCCGGCCCGCAGCGGAATCGCGTAGATCGGGAACGGCTTGCCGCGCAGGCTGGCGAACGCGGCGCGCGAGTTGGCGAAGGTGTTGACGCGGATGCCGAACCAGGCGACGCCGTAGCTGCCGGCGATGCCGATCAGGCTGAACAGCAGGATGATGACGACGCGGTACGGCCTCGAGGTGCTGCAGCACGCCGAAGTAGACCACCATGATCGCGCCGATGAACACCTCGAGCAGCAGGATGAACTTGCCCTGCGTGACCAGGTAGGTCTTGCAGGTCTCGTAGATCAGCTCCGAGACTTCCAGCATCGACGCGTGCACCGGCAGCGCCTTGAGCTGCGCGAACGTCATCAGGCCGAACAGCAGGCCGAGCGCGCAGACCACCAGCCCGCTCATCAGCAGCGTCCGGCCGTTCACGCCGTGGAAATCGACCACCGACAGATCGGGCAGGACCAGGTTCGCTTCGCCGCCGGCGTGCACGGGGGCGGCTTCCGTCTGCGCCGTCGGCTGCGCCTGCGCATGCACGAGCGCGCGGCAGCGCGACCAGCGCGCCGCAGAACAGGATGGCCAGCACCGGGACGACGAGCCGCCGCCGGAGAAGTGTCTGAACGGTCACAATCATTGAGCCTCGCGCAAAAGGGGCGATTATATGCGTACGCCTGGGCGGCAGCGCCATGCCGCCGGTCAGGAAAATCTTGATGCCGTCCTCGACCGTGATGTCGGGAAACGTCGCCCGGTCGCGTTCGACGATCACGATGTCGCCCAGATAGAGGTTATTAGTCGGCACGTAGACCGCCAGCAGCGGCTCCGGGCCGCGGCCGCGATCGACGGTGAACTCGCGCGTCTGGAATCCCGAGCGCGTAGCCGCGCCGCGGATCCTCGATCATCACCACCCGCTTGAACCCCGACTCGTTGTCCGGCGAGAACGCCGCGATCAGCTGCTTGACCGGCGCGTAGATCGTCCGGAAGCACCGGCACCTTCAGCAGCCAGCCCTCGCCGCGCGAGAGGACTCTGCCGGCCGAAGACGTTGCGCGCGACGGTCCCGACCAGCACGATCGCCGGCCGCCGTCGACGCCGTGCCCAATCCGGGGATCCGCCGTCCGAGCAACGCGGTCGTACAGCGGCGTCGTCAGACCGTCGACGACGTTGAAGATCCAGATGAACGCGGCGACGCTGATGAACAGCGGCACCGTGACGAAGAACCCGGCGACGAAGCTCCGGCGGAGCCACTGCATGACGCGTTCCTACATCCAGCCGGCGGCGACCGCCGCGAGCAGGACCAGCCCGAGCGCGATGCGATACCAGGCAAACGGCGCGAAGCCGGATCGACGGACGTAGCTGCAGGAACGGCTTCACCACCAGCGCCGACGCGAGGAACGCCATCACGAAGCCGACGGCGATCTCGGCCCCGCGCGCCGAGCCGAGGTCGTGGCGCGCTTCGAGCAGATCGTGCGCGAACGCCGCCGCCATCGTCGGCATCGCGAGAAAGAAGGTGAACTCGGCCGCGGCCGCGCGATCGACGCGCATCGCCATCGCCGCGACGATCGTCCCGCCCGAGCGCGAGACGCCGGGAATCAGCGCCAGCGCCTGGAACGAGCCGATCGCCAGCGCGCGGCCGACCGGCAGGCTGTCGACGTCGAGCACGTCGGGCACCGGCCGGAACCGCTCGACGATCAGCATGATGATGCCGCCGATGATGAACGCCAGCGCGATCACGACGAAGCTGCCGTAGAGCACGCTCTTGACGAACTTGAGAAGAAGAAGCCGGCGACCAGCGCCGGCACCGTCGCCAGCCCGATCATGAACGCGAAGCGCCGCGCCTCGGCGCTCGACGGCAGCCCGGCAACCACCGACAGGATCTTCTCGCGATACAGCCACATCACCGCGAAGATCGAGCCGAGCTGGATCATCACGGTGAAGACGCCGCCCGGATCGCTGTAGCCGATCAGCGCGGCTCGCCGATCAGCAGGTGCGCCGTCGACGAGACCGGCAGAAACTCGGTGAGCCCCTGCAGGACGCCCAGGAGCGCCGCTTTGAGAAGAGTCGGCATGATGGAGTGCGAAGTTGCGAAGTCAGAAGTACGAGGAGCCGTTCGTACTTCAGACTTCGTACTTCAGACTTTACGAGGCTCGCGCCTTCCGCTGCGGCTTCTGCTTCCGCTGCGGCTGCTGCGGCGCCGGCGGCCGAGGCGCGCCGGCGCGTGCGCGCCGGCGCGCGTCGGCGCGTTGCCGCGCCAGAAGCTGACGATCGCGCGCGGCGATGAACGACGCTCGAGTAGGTGCCGGTGATGATGCCGACCACCATCGTGAACGCGAAGCCGTGCAGCACCTCGCCGCCGAAGAAGAACAGCGCCAGCGCGGTCAGCAGCGCCGTGCCGGAGGTGATGATCGTCCGGCCCAGGGTCTGGTTGATCGAGGCGTTGATCACGTGGTTCAGCGAGTCGCGCCGCATGCCGCGCAGGTTCTCGCGGATCCGGTCGAAGATGACGATGGTGTCGTTGGTCGAGTAGCCGGTCATCGTCAGGATCGCGGCGATGACGTTGAGCGACATGTCGTAGCGGAAGAAGGCGAGGAACGCGAGCGTGATCAGCAGGTCGTGAATCGTCGCGACCACCGCGCCGACGCCGAAGCTGAACTGGAAGCGGAAGGCCAGGTACGCCGAGGATGCCGAGCAGCGACAGGACGGTCGCCGAGCAGCGCCTTGCTGCGCAGCTCCTGGCCGACCGCCGGGCCGACGATCTCGCGTGCCGCTTTCGCTGAACGCGCCGACGTCGCCTTTGTTCAGCGCGTCGACTACCTGCTGCTTCGTCCGAGCTGAGCGAGGTGCCCTGCTCCGCGCCGACGTGCGGCACGCGAATCATCACCTGGCGCAGCGCCGGATCGCCGAAGGTCTGGACGATCGACGTTCTCGCCGCCGCCGGGAACGATTGATCCATCGCGGCGCGCACCTGCTGCACGCTCGGCGGCTGCTCGAACTTCGACGATGACCGCCGTGCCGCCGGCGAACTCGATGCCGAGCGGAATGCCCTTCGTCCATGAACGACGACCGCGCCGGCGATGATGATGACCCACGACAGCGCGATCGCGTGCCAGCGCCAGCGCAGGAAGTCGAAGTTGCGTGTCTTTGAAGATATGCATAACGGCTAGTATCGGCATCAGCGTCGCTCGACGCTGGCGACGCGCCCTTGCCCAGCGCGCAGCTCGAAGAGCGTCTTCGACACGAAGATCGACGTGAACAGGTTCGACACCAGACCGAAGAACAGCGTCACCGCGAAGCCGCGGATCGGCCCGGTGCCGAACTGGAACAGGAACGCCGCCGAGATCGAGCGCCGCGATGTGCGTGTCGAACAGCGTCCAGAAGACGCGGTTGAAGCCGGCGTTGATCGACGCGCGCACGCCGCGCTGCGCCTCGAGCTCTTCCTTGATGCGCTCGAAGATCAGCACGTTCGAGTCGACGCCGATGCCCATCGTCAGCACGAAGCCGGCGATGCCGGGCAGCGTCATGACCGCGCCGACGTAGGCCATCAGCGCCGAGCAGGATGACGAGGTTGAAGATCAGCGCGACCACCGCGTTCACGCCCGACAGCTTGTAGTAGACCAGCATGAACACCGATGACCAGCAGCAGGCCGACCGACCGAGGCGATCACGCCGGAGCGGATCGAGTCGGCGCCGAGGCTCGGGCCGATCGTCTGCTCCTCGAGATAGTCGAGCTTCGCCGGCAGCGCGCCCGACCGCAGGATCAAGCGACAGGTTCTGCACTTCTTCCGGCGTGAAGCTGCCGGTGATGCGGCCTTCGAGTCTGATCCTGCGTCTCGAGCGTCGGCGCCGACTGCACGCGGCCGTCGAGGATGATCGCGAGCTGGCGGCCGATGTTCTCGCCGCTGACCTTGCCGAACTTGCGTCCGCCTTCGTTGCTCAGCGTGAAGCTGACCGCCGGCCGGTTGTTCTCGTCCACCGATGCGCGCGCGCTGCGCAGATCCTGGCCGGTGACCGCCGCGACCTTCTTCACCAGGTAGTAGACCGTCGACGTGTCGCCGCGCCGCGCCGCCGGCGCCGGGCACGATGTCCATGCCCTGCGGCACCTGGCCGTTGACCATCAGCGCTTCCTTTGACGGCGACGGCGCGCCTTCGACGATCTTCAGCTCGAGCAGGCCGGGCGATCCGATGATCTCCTTGGCGCGCTCGACGTCGGTGACGCCGGGCAGCTGCACGAGGATCTGATCGCGGCGCCCTGCTGCGCGATGCTCGGCTCGGCGACGCCGAGCTCGTTGACGCGGCGCTCGATCGTCTGGCGCGCCTGCACGACCGCACTCGTCACGCAGGTTCACGCTGGATGTTCGGCTTCATCGTGAACGTGTAGGTGCCGTTCGACGCCGGAGCCGCGGTCGAAGTTCGCCTGCACCTCGTTGGCGGCCGTGCCGGAACGCCGGCGTCCTGCGCCGGCGGCACGCCTTCGACCTTGAAATGGGTCGACGTCGGGCGCGTCCATGTTCGTGACCGGGATGTTGCGCGTCTTCAGCTCCTCGCGCAGCCGCTCCATCTCCTGCTCGGTCACCAGCCGCAGCGCATCGTCGGTCTGCACGCGGAGGACGAGGTGGACGCCGCCCTTCAGGTCGAGGCCGAGCTTGAGCTGCTTGTCCATCAGCCAGCCGGGCGACTGGCAGGTGCGTAGCGCGCGCGCCAGGATCGGGTAGACGCCGAGCCCGAAGAACACGACGAAGACGGCGAGGATGGTGACGACCTTCCAGCGAAGGTTTGACATATACTCTCTCTATGGGTTCGCGGTGGCCTCGACGACCGGCGGCTGGCCCTGATAGCCGCCGATGGCCGCCTTCGACACCTTGATATGGACCTTGTCGGCGATCTGCAGCTGCACGCTCTGCTCGTCGAGGCGCATCACCTGGCCGTAGATGCCGCCGGTCGTGATGACGCTTGTCGTTCGACCTTCAGGCTGTCGAGAAATTCCTGCACTTTCTTCTGCTGCCGCTTGTTCGGCAGCGATGACGATGAAATAGAAGATGCGCGAAGACCATCGCCAGCGGAACGATCATCTGAAGAAGGCTGCCGCCTTCTGGGCTCATGCCAAACACGCGTAACACCACTGACATCATCATGAATCGTGAGGCTGGCGGGACAAGCTCTGATGGAACGCTAGCCTGAAACTTTCGAACCGCCCGAACGCTATAGCGTCCCTAATCCTGCCGCAGGGTGTCAAGGTAAAAGTGCAGGTTATGCAACGTGTTAAGGGTAGACGAGTTGATCTCGCCGGCCATGAACAAGATGGCGCAAATAGGCGCGCGAACAGGTGCGGCAGGTGTAGCAGCCGCAGGCCGGATCGGGCGGCCGATCGTCCTCGGCGTAGCGCGCGTTCTTGATGTTGATGCGGCCCTGCGCTGGTGAAGAGCTGGCCGTTCCGCGCGTTGCGCGTCGGCAGCACGCAGTCGAAGAGGTCGATGCCGCGCGCGACCGACTCGACGAGGTCCTGCCGGCGTGCCGGTGCCCATCAGATAGCGCGGCCGATCCTCGGGCAGGCACGGCGTGGTGTCGCGCCGACCATGTCGTACATGACATCGGCGGGCTCGCCCACGCTCAGGCCGCCGATCGCGTAGGCCTCGAACCCGATCTCGACCGTCTGCGTCGCGCTCTCTTCGCGCAATCCGGGAAACACGCTGCCCTGCACGATGCCGAACTGCGCCTGGCCCGGGTTGCTGACGATGCACGCCGCGGCACCAGGCCGTCGCGCAGCGCGAGAAAGCGATCGCGCGCGCGGCGCGCCCAGCGCAGCGTGCGCTCCATCGACGCGCGCGCCGCGTCCTCGGTCCGCCGGATGCGCGAGGCACTCGTCGAGCACCATCGCGATGTCCGATCCGAGCTGCGCCTGGATGTCGGCGGCCTTCTCCGGCGTCAGCGAGATGCGCCGAGCCGTCGAGGTGCGATCGGAAGTGCGCGCCGTCTTCGTCGATCGTGCGCCGCGTCGGCGAGGCTGAACACCTGGTAGCCGCCGCTGTCGGTGAGGATCGGCTTGTCCAGCCGATGAAGCGGTGCAGGCCGCCGCGCCGCGCGATCAGATCGTCGCCGGGCCGCAGATAGAGATGATAGGTGTTGCTCAGCAGGATCTCGGCGCCGAGCGCCTCGAGCTCGCGGTGCGTGACGCCCTTCACCGCGCCCTGCGTGCCGACCGGCATGAACGCCGGCGTCTCGACGCTCGCCGTGCGCGGTCGTCATACGGCCGCGCCTGCGCGAAGCCGTCGGTGTGCGTGCAACTCGAAACCCGAACCCTGTTGGCATCTCGGATACCGATTACAATTCGCTGCGAGGCGCTGAATCCAACACGAGAGGACACCAAGGACACGAAGGGAACGACGGTTCGTCTCCATTTGTGGTCCGACACCTTCGTGTCCTTCGGTGTCCTTTGTGTCTGATCGGCGGTGATAAACGTGAAGAAGCTTCGCGTCGGAATCATATACGGCGGCCGCGTCCGGGCGAGCACGAGGTGTCGCTCGCCTCGGCGGCGGCTGGTGTTCCAGAATCTCGATCCCGATCGCTACGAAGCCGGTGGCGATCCGGATCGAGAAAGACGGCCGCTGGACGCTGCCCGTCCGAGCCGCCGAAGGTGATGAAGGCGGCGGACGTCATCCTCGGCGCGCTGCCCAGGCCGGACGCGCACACGCGCGCGCGCATGACGGCGCACCCTGGCGGCGACACGCTGATGGCGATCGACGCCTTCAACGACGACGGTCGATCGGTCGATCCGCGACGGCGCCGCCGGCATCGGCACCGGGCATGCGCGATCGTCTCCGGCGTCAAGCTGGATGTCGTGTTCCCGGTGCTGCCACGGTCCGCTACGGCGAAGACGGGACGGTGCAGGGGCTGCTCGAGCTGGCGAACGTGCCGTACGTCGGCGCCGGCGTCCTGGCGTCGGCCGTCGGCATGGACAAGGCCGCGATGAAGCTGGTGTTCGCCGCCGAAGGGACTGCCGATCTGCGACTACGAGGTCGTGCTGAAGCGCGACTGGCAGCGCGACGAGCGACGCGGTCCTCGCAGCGCGTCGTCACGCGCCTCGGCTTCCCGGTGTTCGTGAAGCCGGCGAACCTCGGATCGAGCGTCGGCATCTCGAAAGCGAAGCACGCCGCCGAGCTGCGCACGGCGATCGCGCTCGCCGCCGAGTTCCGATCAGGAAGATCGTCGATCGAGGCCGCGGTGCCGCACGCGCGCGAGATCGAGGTGGCGGTGCTCGGCAACGACGAGCCCGAGGCGTCGGTGCCGGGCGAGATCATCCCGTCGCGCGAGTTCTACGACTACGAGGCCAAATATCGTCGGCGACGATTCGCGGACGGTGATCCCGGCGGCGATCGCCGAGGCGCGCACCGCCGAGAAGTGCGCGCGCTGGCGATCGCCGCGTTCAAGGCGATCGACGGCGCCGGCATGGCGCGCGTCGATTTCCTGCTCGCCGGCGACAGCCAGGTGCTCTATCTGAACGAAGTGAACACCATCCCCGGCTTCACGACGATCAGCATGTACTCGAAGATGTGGGCACGCCAGCGGCCTGCGCTACGCGCGGTTGCTCGATCGTCTGATCGCGCTCGCGATCGAACGGCACGCGGAGAAGCAACAGCTGCGCACGAGCATGTGAAGCGATCGCACCATCGAAGATTTTTGACTTTTCGTAGCACATTTGTGCTTGACACTGAAAAGTTCAGGTTCATAATCTACATCTGGTATGAGGGTGGTGAACTTAGACCATCCCTAGTGAGGCTCGACTGCAACTGTTGACTCGCCTCTCCGCACCAGCGCGGAAGGTGCCAGAAGCGACGAGCGCCGACATCGGGTGAGCGTGCCAGGCGGCAGCCACTGAACGATGATCGCGAGCGCTCTCGCAAGTAAACCCAGCATGAAGGGGGGATAACAGACAATGGCGAAGAAAGCCAAGGGCGGGAAGAAGAAGGCCGGCAAGAAACGGTAAGCTGACCTCGCCCGTCAAAAAAGGGGGCGGCCGTCGCCCCTTTCATTTCCAGCCTCTTCCAGCTGACTCGCTCAGTCACGTCGCGGCTGCCGTCCCACACCCGCACGCGCGCGAATCACGTCCCACTGCTGAATCTTGATCGACGACGTCCATGCCGGCGACGACGCGGCCGAAGACCGTGTAGCTCGCGTCGAGATGCGGCTGCGGCGAGTGCGTGATGAAGAACTGGCTGCCGCCGGTGTCGGCCCAGTCGAGCGCCATGCCGACCGTGCCGCGCAGATACGGCCGCTCGTTCAGCTCGTCGCGGATCGTGTAGCCCGGGCCGCCTTCGCCGTCGCCGCGCGGATCGCCGTCCTGCACGACGAAGTCGGGCACGACGCGGTGGACGCTGAGGCCGTTGAAGAAGCCCTTGCGCGCCAGCGTGATGAAGTTCTCGACCGTCAGCGGCGCGTCGAGCACCGCGAGCTCGATCTGAATCGTGCCGCGATCGGTGTCGAGGAACACCTGCGTCGAGACCGGCGGTTCGACGACGCAGCCGCGTCGCTGTACACGTCTCGGCGCGAGACGTCGTCGGCGCCGGCCGGATCTGCGCGTCGGCGTCGGCCGCGGCGGATCGAGCTGCTTGAGCAGCATGGCCGCGCGGACGCGCACCGCCCAGTCCTTGTCGGCCAGCGCGCTCGCAGCACCGGCGTCGCTGTCGCTGGCGCCGTATTCCGCGATCGCCGCCAGCGCCGCCGCGCGCGCGCGACGTAGGTCGCGTCGCGCTGTCCGAACGGTACGGCGTCCGCCAGCGCCGCGGCGCCGTTGGCCGGCTTCAGCTCGCCGAGCGCCGGCTGCCGCCGCCGCGCGCACGACCGGATCGTCGGCCTTCAGCCGCTCGATCAGCACGGCCGCCGCAGTCGGCGCCTTCAGCTTCACGAGCGCGGCGAGCGCGAACGGGATCACCCGCTGATCGGTGTCGGTCGAGCATCGCGCTCAGCCGCGGCAGGCCGTTCTCCGGCGGCAGCGTGCCGAGCACCGTCGCGAGCGCGGCGCGCACGCTCCAGTGCGGATCGGGATCGAGGCCCGACAGCACCGTCACGAAGCCTTCGCGATCGAACGGCCGCCAGCGATCGCAGCGCCGCGGCGCGAATGGCGGACTCGGGATCGGCGAGCACGTCGAGCAGCGCGTCGCCGACGCTCCGGCTGATGCATGCCGCCGATGCGCCGTCACCGCCTCGAGGCGACGCGGATCGGTCGGCGCGCGTCGCTGCATGACTTCGAGCAGCGGCTGGACGCCGGCCGGGTCGCCGATGCGCGCCGAGCGCGCGAACCGTCTCGACCAGCACGCCGCGATCGCCGCTCGACATGCAGCGGCAGCAGCACGGGCAGCGGCCGAGCGATCCTTCGAGCGCCGCCAGCCCTTTCACGGCGAATGCGCGCGTGTACGGATTGGACTCCTTGGCCAGCGTCAGCAGCGCCGGCAGCGCGCGCTTGTCCTCGAGCCGCTGCAGCGCGAACGCCACCGGCCACCAGCGCACGCTGCGGCTGGCCGCTGACTGTCGAGCACGGCGGCGGCCAGCTGCGGCGTACGCCTTCAGCCGGACCAGCGCGTACAGCGCCAGGCGGCACGCCGCCGTCGGCGTGTCTCGCCGCGCATCGTCGTCCGTCGTCCGGCGGCTGCGCCAGCGCGCCGGACTGGACGACTTCGTCACGACGCGATGCGGCCGATCGCGTCGGCGGCGGCTGCGTCGCCGATCAGGCCGAGCGCTTCGGCGCGCGCTGCCCTGCACGAGCGGCGACGGATCGGCCGAGCGCCGCGACCAGCGGATCGCGCGCGCGCGCGTCGCCAAGCAGGCCGAGCGCGAACGCCGCCATCTGCCGCACTTCGGGATCGGGATCGGTCAGCAGGCCGAGGAGCGGCGGCACGCCGTCGGCGCAGTCCGCACGCGTCCGATCGCCAGCGCCGCTCGGCGGCGGATGCGCGCTTCGCCGTCCGACAGCAGACGGCTCGAGATCTGGGCGGCGGCGGCGGCGGCAGGACGGTGCCACGGCAGGCTGCGGCCTTCTGACCGCGACTCGCGGGAGCAGGCGGCGGCGCGGGCGGCGGCGGGAGCCGGCGCCGGATCGCGCAGCATGCGCTGATCCTCGAGGCCGAGAATCCACGCCATCTTCTGCTCGAAGGTCGGTCCGGCCGGCGCCTTGACCGAGCGGCGGGCCGGCGCGGGCAGCACCGCGCACGCCGCCGTGAACAGAGGACAGGGCGAGCACGACAGTCGGCAGTCGGCAGTCGCCAGTCAACAGTCGACTCGTCGCGCGTGAGCGGCCTCGAGGACGGTCTGCGTTTCAGCGTGGCCGCGCGCGATCCGATCGTCGCGGATCGACGACGCCGATGCCCGGCGCCGTGCGGCACGCGCGATGGTGCCGTCGGCGGCCACTTCGATCGGCGGCTCGATCAGATCCGGGATCGAAGTAGCGCTTGCTCGCGGCGATGTCGCCCGGCAGCGTGAAGTTCGGGCAGCGTCGACAGATGGATGTTGGCGGCGCGGCCGATGCCCGATCTCGAGCATGCCGCCGTGCCACACCGGAATGCCGTGCGCGGCGCAGAGATCGTGCAGCCGGATCGACTCGGCTGAAGCCGCCGACGCGGCCCGGCTTGATGTTGATGATGCGGCAGGCGCCCGCGGCGATGCGCCTCGCGCGGCGATGCCGACGGTCTTGATCGACTCGTCGAGGCAGATCGGCGTCTGCAGCCGCCGCTGCAGCGCGGCGTGATCGCGCGATGTCGTCGTAGTCGAGCGGCTGCTCGATCATCATCAGGTCGAACGCGATCGAGCTGCGGCGAGATGATCCGCGTCGGCCGAGCGTGTACGCGGCGTTCGCGTCGACCATCAGCGGGATGGCGCCGAACCGCGCGCGCACGGTCTCGACCGGCGTCGAGGTCCCAGCCCGGCTTGATCTTGATCTTGATGCGCCGATAGCCGGCGGCGAGCTCGCGCTCCACCTTCTCCGCCGAGCTCGTCGAGCGAGTCGCTGGATGCCGATCGACACGCCCGATGCGATGCGGTCGCGCGCGTGCCCGCCGAGCACGACGGCGACAGCGGCTCAGCGGCTGCCCGCGTTGCTGCGCGAACAGGTCCCACGCCGCCATCTCCACGGCGGCCTTCGCCATGTTGTGGCCGCGGATCGCCTTCGAGCGCGGGAAACACCTCGCGCGGATGCGCGAACGTCCACGCCGAGCACGCGCGGCGCGATGAACTCCGTGATGATGTGCCACACGGTCTCGTTGGTCTCCGCGCTGTAGTACGGATCCTGCTCCGCGACGCACTCGCCGTAACCGGTCGCGCCGTCGCCGTCGACGCGCACGAGGATGAAGTGTTTGTCGTCGATGCGGCCGAAGCTGGTCTCGAAGAAGTGGACGAGCGGGAGCTTCAGCAGGCGCAGCTCCAGACGTTCGATCTTCACGGCGCGATGATATCATCGGGCCGCCTTGCAGTTCCGCTACATCGCGATCGAAGGACCGATCGGCGCGGGCAAGACCGCGCTCGCCGAGCGGCTCGGCACCCGGCTCGACGCCACGGTCGTGCTCGAGGAAATGCGAGAACCCGTTTCTCGCCGACTTCTACGCCGACCGTCCCGGCGCCGCGCTGCAGGCGCAGCTCTTCTATCTCCTCAACCGCCACCGCCAGCAGACCACGCTGCGGCAGGCCGACCTGTTCAGCCAGACGACGATCTGCGACTACCTGTTCGACAAGGACAAGATCTTCGCCTACCTGAACCTCGACGACAACGAGCTGTTCATCTACCAGCGTCTGTACGATCTGCTCGCGCGCGACGTGCCGCCGCCCGATCTCGTCGTCTACCTGCAGGCGCCGACCGACGTGCTGCTGCGGCGCGTGCACAGCCGCCGCATGGACGCGGAAGCGGTCGCGTTCCAGCCCGACGACGACTACCTCCGCGAGCTGAACGAGGCGCTACCACCATTTCTTCTTTCACTACAACGCCACGCCGCTGCTCGTCGTCGAAACGTCGCAGTTCGATTCTGACGCCAGCGACGAAGCGCTCGACGATCTGATCAAGCAGATCCGCAGCATGGGCCCGGGGACGCGGTATTACGTGCCGCGAACGAAATAGCTCGGCTGAGTCGGCTAATGGCATGGCAGATGGCTCGTCCATCGGCGATGACCATCAGCCTACCAGCCATCAGCCCTGATAAGCTGTCCCCGATGGCGTGGTTCAAGAAGACGCGCAAGCCGATGGCCGCCCCGGCCAAGGAGAAAGGCGAGCCGGGTGCCGGAAGGCCTCTGGGTCAAGTGTCCCGGCTGCGCGCAGGTCATCTACAACAAGGACCTCGCGACCAACCTCAGCGTCTGCCCGAAATGCGCGCACCACTTCCGCATCAGCGCGGCCGAACGGCTGCGCATGCTGTTCGACGGAGCGTGGACGGAGTACGACAAGGGTCTCGTCTCGACCGACCCGCTGGACTTCACCGACACCAAGCCGCATACAGGCGCGTCTCAAGGCGAGCATCGAGACCACCGGGCTGAAGGACGCGGTCGTGTCGGCGTCCGGCACCATCGACGGCATCCGAGCCGATCGTCGCCGCGATGGAATACGCGTTCATCGGCGGCAGCATGGGCGTGGTGGTCGGCGAGAAGATCACGCGCGCCATCGAGCGCGCGATCGACGCGCCGGCTGCCGGTCGATCATCGTCTGCTGCTCGGGCGGCGCGCGGATGATGGAAGGCGCGCTGCTCGCTGATGCAGATGGCCAAGATCTGCGGCGCGCTCGGCGCGGCTCGATCGGGCGCGGCTGCCCTACATCGCCGTGCTCACCGATCCGACGACCGGCGGCGTGACGGCGAGCTTCGCGATGCTCGGCGATCTCAACATCGCCGAGCCGAAGGCGCTGATCGGCTTCGCCGGCCCGCGCGTCATCGAGCAGACGATCCGCCAGAAGCTGCCCGAAGGATTCCAGCGCAGCGAGTTCCTGCTCGAGCAAGGGCATGCTCGATCTCGTCGTCGACCGGCGCGAGATGAAAGCCGACGATCGCGAACGCGCTGCGGTTCATGGGGAAAGCAGTCGGCAGTCAGCAGTCGGCAGTCGCCGGTCAACAGTCGGCGGTCGGCGGTCAGCATTCGGCGGTCGGCGGTCAGCAGTCATCAGTCGTCAGTGCTCAGTCAGCAGTTGGCGGTCCTCAGTCAGCGGTGGAGGCGCCAGCACCGGGCACAGAAACCGTCCCGTCGACCATCAGCCATTAGCCATCAGCCATAGCCATCAGCCATTGATGAGCAACCCCTCACCTGGCTGTTCGGCGCTCGAGCAGTTCGGCATCAAGTTCGGTCTCGAGAACATTTCCGCGATCGTCGAACGGCTCGGCCATCCCGAGCGTGCGTTTCGATCGATCCACATCGCCGGCACCAACGGCAAGGGATCGGTGACGGCGATGGTCGACGCGGCGCTTCGCGCCGCAGGCCATCGCTCGGCGCGCTTCACCTCGCCGCACCTGATCGACCTCTCCGAGCGATTCGTCATCGACGGCCGTCCCGTCGACCGGCGACGCTCTCGCAGCGGCGGTCGCTGATGTGCGCGCGCGCGATCGACGATCTGCGCGCGCACGGCAGGCTCGAGGTGCAGCCGACGTTCTTCGAAGTCGACGACAGCGGTCGGCTTCGTGCTGTTCCAGCGCGCCGGAGTGGACGTGGCGGTGCTCGAGGTCGGACTCGGCGGACGGCTCGACGCCACCAACGTCGTGACGCCGCCTGCTCTGCCGCCACCGCGATCACCTCGATCGCCTTCGATCACCAGCTGTATCTCGGGACGACGCTGCGCGAGATCGCGCTCGAGAAGGCCGGCATCATCAAGCCGGGTGTGCCGGTGGTCGTCGGGCCGCTGGATCCGGAGGCGGCGACCGCCATCGCCGAGGCGGCGTCGCGGCGCGGCGCGCCGGTCCTCCGGACGAGCGCGCGCGATTGCGACGGATTGACGGTCGGCCTTGCGGGCGTCCACCAGCGTTCGAACGCGGCGGTGGCGATGCGGCTGCTCGAGACTCGCCGATGCGAACGGCATCGCGGTGCCGCGGCGCGCCATCGAGGCCGGCCTGGCGCATCCCGAATGGCCGGGCCGCCTCGAGGTTCGTCGCTTCGCCGACGGCCGCGAGCTTCTGCTCGATGCGGCGCACAACCCGGCCGGCGCCGCGTCGCTCGCGTCCTACCTGCAAGGCGGAGGGCGGAGAGCCGCGGCCGCTCGTGTTCGCCGCCATGCGCGATAAAGATGTCATGGGCATGTTCGCGGCTGCTGCTGCCGTCCGTCGGCCGCCTGATCGTCACGCGCGCGTCGAACGCGCGGCTCGGCGGAGCCCGCAACGCTGGCTGAACAGGCGCGCGCGGTCGCACCGGCGTTGCCGATTACGATCGCGCTCGATCTCGACAACGCGCTCGACGCGGCATGGCGCGCCGGCCCGCGCATCGTCGTCGCGGGATCGATTTTCCTGCTCGGCGACGTCATGAAGCGGGTCGGCGGGTCGTGATACCCTTCGAAAGCCTGCGCAGCGTGTCTGGATGCTGAATCTGTTCCGATGGTGTATACCCTGTCGTGGCGTGCTCTGGCGCTCTCCGGCGTGCGCGCAGCCTCCGCAGCCTCCACCGCCTGCGCCGCCCGCCCAAGCACCGGCCAAGCCGGGCGCCGACACGACCGTCAGCGACAGCCGTGAGGGCTCGAACAACCAGAAGGACTGGCATTTCATCGGCCACGTCGAGATGGATCAGGGCAGCGACACGAAGATCTACGCCGACGATGTGCGGATGTACACCGGAAGACAACCGCGCGCTCGCGACCGGCAACGTCGTGTTCGCGCAGGGCGACAACCGGATCTCCGCCGAACACGCCGAGTTCGACACCGAAACGCAGCTCGGCACCTTCTACAACGCCACCGGCTTCTCCACCGTCAAGCCTCCCAAGCCGCAGCCGCCGCGCGCCGGCGCGATGCGCGCCGCCGCCGGTGGTCGGTCAGGAGCACGGTCGTCATTTTCTTCGGCGAGAAGATCGAGAAGATCGGACCGAAGAAATACCGGATCACCAACGGCGGCTTCTCCACCTGCGTCGCAGCCGACGCCGCGCTGGGATCTGCACGCCGGCACGGTCATCCTGAACGTCGATCACTACACGATGCTGACCAACGCGGTGCTGCGCGTGAAAGGCGTGCCGATGTTCTACACGCCGATCCTGTACTACCCGACCAAGCGCGACGATCGCGCCACCGGCTTCCTGATACCGACCTACGGCTCGTCGACGCTGCGCGGCCAATCGCTTGCACAACGCGTTCTTCTGGGCGATCGACCGCAGCCAGGACGCGACGTTCCTGCACGACTGGCTACTCGAAGACCGGCCAGGGCTTCGGCAGCGAATACCGCTACAACGCCGGGACCGGGGACGGCAACATCCGCGCGTATCTCGACGACCAGCACGCCACGACCTACACGGACGATCTCGGCAACTCGAGGCCGCATCGACGCGGCACGCAGCTACGAGATCCGCGGCAGCGCCAACCAGCAGCTGCCCGTTCGACATGCGGGCGCGCGCCAGCGTGAACTACTTCTCCAGCATCGCGACAGTCGCAGACCTTCAACACCAACATCTACGACGCGTCGCGCAACATCACGCTCGTTCGGCGGCAACGTCGTCGGCGCCTGGGGAACATATTCGCTCAACGCAACGCTCGACCACAGCGAGTATTTCTACGACCTGAACAACTCGGTCCTGTCCGGCAGCTGGCCGCGCGTGGCGCTTCACGCGGAACGAACGGCCGATCCTCGACTCGCCCGTGTATTTCTCGCTCGGCACCGAGTTCGTCGAGCTCCTTGAGCACCAGATACCAGGCGACCACTGACCCTACGACCCAGAACACGTTACCACGACGACCGACAACGGCCTCGACCCGCATCGACCTCGCGCCGCAGGTTCGCTATCCTTTCAAGAAGTGGGCGTGGTTCACGGTCAATTCCACGTTCGGCTGGCGCGAGACGTACTACTCGAAGCAGCTACCAACCCGACCAGGCGACCCCAGGAATCCTCCGAGCACGGTCATCGACGTCGGGCTGAACCGGACGCTCTATCACGCTCCAGGCGCAGATCGTCGGGACCGGTGTTCAACCGCGTGTGGGACACGCCGGACAACGGCTACGCCGAGAAGTTCAAGCACTCGATCGAGCCGGTCCTGACCATCAATCGCACCTCGTCGGTCGACAACATCGACCAGATCGTCAAGCTGGACGGCATCGACAACTTCATCGGCGGCACCACCGCTCACCTACGGGCTCAACAACCGGTTCTACGCCAAGCGCAAGACGACGCCGGGCGGGCCGGCGGCATCGCGCGAGATCTTCGACGTCGAGCTGTCCCAGAGCTACTACACCGAACCAGGACGCGTCGCAGTACGACACCCATGCACCAGACGACGCTTGGCGTCCAGACCATCATTCCGATCAACTTTTCGCCGATCGCGTTGAACTTCCGCGCGCTGCCGACGGACGCGATCAACGCCAACGCTTCGCGCGGAGTTCGACGCGCGCTATCACAGCCTGCGCACGATTTCGCGCGCAAGGCTCGTATCCGTGGACCAACCGCGTGCAGGTCACGGGCGGCTGGAGCAAGCGCGGGTATATCGCGCAGATTCCTGTGTTCAACGACTGCCGCGACGCGCCGGTGACGAATCCTCCCACCTGCACTCCCGGCCTCGCTCGACCAGGCGATCAACGCGATCGTCCACCATGCACTCGAAAGACAACAAGGTGGGCGCCACGGTCTCGTTCAACTACGACATCCTGCGCGGATTCATGCAGCAGCAGCAGCTGTCGCTGTTCTACAACGCCCAGTGCTGCGGCATCGCGGTGCAGTACCAGACCTATAACTACGGCGCTGGCTCGTCGGCGCCGATTCCGGCGGACCACCGCTTCTTCCTCTCGTTCACGCTCGCCGGCCTCGGCAATTTCTCGCCGTTCAACGGCGCGCTCAGCGGCGCGCCGCACTAGCGCGCCACGCCACGCATGCCGACCGACATTCTCGTCACCGGCGCCGCGGGGTTCGCGGGCAGCCATCTGATCGATCTGCTGGCCGGCAAGCGGCGCGAGCCTGATCGCCTGGCACCGACCAGGCGGCTCGCCGCCACGCGAAGGCGCCGGCGCGCGATGGGAGCCGGTCGATCTGCTCGACCAGGCGCAGGTGCAGGCGGCCATCGACCGCGCACGGCCCGCCGCCGTCTACCACTGCGCCGGCGCCGCTCATGTCGCGCGCGCGTGGGACTCGACCGCGTCGACTTTCGCGACCAACGTGCGCGGCACGCATCACGTGCTGCGAGCGCTCGAACGGTCCGGTCGATCCGGGCTCGCGTGTTCGGTGCCGAGCTCGGCCGCTCGTCTATGCTGCGGCCGACGGAGGCGCTCACCGAGGAGCATCCGCTCCTGCCGTCGAGCCCGTACGGACTCAGCAAGCTGGCGCAGGAAATGCTCGGCATGAAGTCGAACGGCGGGCTCGGCGTGACGATCGCGCGCCCGTTCAACCACATCGGCCCGCGCCAGGATCCGCATTTCGTCGCGTCCGGCTTCGCGCGCGCGAATCGCCGACATCGAGCTGGGACGCTGGGCGCCGGAGATTTCCGTCGGCAACCTCGAGGCCCGGCGCGATCTCACGGACGTCCGCGATACAGTGCGCGCCTACCAGCTGATCCTCGAACGCGGACAGCCGGGCCGGCCGCACAACGTCTGCTCCGGGCGCGCGATCGCCGATCCGCGATCTGCTCGATCAGCCTGATCGCCCGCGCGCGGGTGCGAGTCGAGGTCGAAGGTGGATCCGGCGCGCTATCGCCCGAACGACACGCCGCTTGCTGCTCGGCGACCCGACCCGGCTGCGCGACGAGCTCGGATGGCGCGCCGGAGATTCCGATCGAGCAGACGCTCGACGACCTGCTCGGAGTACTGGCGCACGCAGGACGCCATGAAAGTGCTGGTGACGGGCGGCACCGGGTATCTCGGCCGCGCCGTCGTCAGCGCGCTGGCGCGCCCGAGGCACGAGCTGGTCATCTTCGCGCGCAGCGCCAGCCGCAGCGGCCTTCCCGGCACGCGCCATCGACGGCGACATCCGCGATCGCGCGGCGGTCGAGCGCGCCGCGCGCAGGCTGCGACGCGATTTCGCACTCCGCCGCGCTCGTCAGCATCTGGCGGCGCCGGCCGCGAAGACTTCGACGACGTCAACGTCGGCGGCCTGCGAAACGTGCTGGCCGCCGCCGCCGCGCTCCGCACTCCGCGCGTGCTCTACACGTCGTCGTTCGTCGCGCTGCCGCCGCGCGGCAGAACGGAGCCGCTCGTCGCCAACGACTACCAGCGCACGAAGGTCGCCGCCGATCGCGTCGCCGACGAGGCGGTCCGCGGCGGCTGCCCGCTGGTGCGCGTCTACCCGGGCGTGGTCTACGGTCCGGGCTCGTTCACCGAAGGCAACCTGGTCGGACGGCTGATCGCGGATCATCTGAGACACAAGCTGCCCGGGCTCGTCGGCCCGGAGCAGCGCTGGTCGTACGCCTACGTCGACGATGTCGCGGCAGGGCACTGCGCGGCGCTGGAGCGCGGACGCATCGGGCGGACGCTACGCGCTTGGCGGCGAGAACGCGCCGCAGCGCCGCGTCTTCGAGATCGTGCAGCAGCTCACTGGACGCCGGCCGCCGCCGCGCGATTCCGTTTCCGGTCGCGCATCTGCTCGGCGCCGCCGAGGAGCTGCGCGTCACGCTGCTTCGGCGGCACACCGCTGATCACGCGCGGCGCGGTTGAGATCTTTCGCCACGACTGGTCGCTCGACAGCAGCGAGTCGCGATCCGCGAGCTCGGCATACCGCTGACGCCGCTCGACGAAGGCATCGCGCGCACGCTGCATCGATTCGCGACGCGAGCCGGTCGAGCCGCGGCGATCGTGACGGACGCTCGACCAACGCATTCCGAAACGCGCGCGCCAGTGGGTCCACGTCGGATCGGGCCTGTTCGCGCTGCTGCTGCGCGTGCTCACCGGACTGGCAGGCGGCGGCGATGGCAGTCGGCGGCGCTCGTGTTCAACATCGTCCTGCTGCCGCGCGTCGGCGGCAGGCAGCTGTACCGGCCCAGTCGACCACGCAGCGCGGGTTCCCGCTCGGCATCCTCCTCTACCCGCTGGCGGTGCTGCTGCTGATACTCGCGTTTCCGTCGCGCCTCGACATCGCCGCGGCAGCGTGGGGCATCCTCGCCTTCGGCGACGGCTTCGCGACGCTGGTTGGACGATGCACGCAAAGCCGGAAAGCAAATTCTCAGCGGGCTCTGCGATTCGCGGTTCCATCCGGACGTCTTCCCTGGAATCCCGACAAATCGATCGCCGGCACGCTCGCGTTCATCGTGTGCGGCGGAGCGGCGGCAGTCGCGCTGGCGTGGTGGGGCGCGACCGTCGCATCAGCACCGTTGCCGCCGCTGGCGTTCACGATCGCCGCGCCGCTGGTGGCCGCGGTGCTCGCCGGCGCTGGTCGAGACGATCCCGATCCGCCTCGACGACAACATCTCGGTGCCGGCGACCGCGGCGGCTCGTGCTGTGGCTCGCGAGCCTGATGACGACCGGACGTCGCTCGCCGGCCTCGCGCGCGGCGATCGCTCGCCGCGCTGCCGTGGGCGCTCGGCGTCAACGCGCTCACCGGCTGGCTCGGGTATCGCGCCAGGACCGTGTCGCGATCCGGGCACGCCGTGCGGCGTGCTGGTCGGCGCGATCATCTACGCCGGCGGCGGCGCGGGCGCGTGGGTGCTGCTGCTTGTCACGTTTCTGATCGCGTCGATCACGTCGCGGCTCGGCTTGAAGCGCAAGGAACACCTCGGGATCGCCGAAGAGCGCGGCGGCCGCCGCGGCGCCGGCAATGCGATCGCGAACTGCGGCGTCGCGGCCGTCGGCCGCGATTGCCGCGGCGACGACGCCGCTTGCGCCGGCGCGCGTTGACGCGCTCGTCGCCGCGCTGACCGCCGGCGGCAGCGACACGGTCGCGAGCGAAATCGGCAAGGCCTGGGGACGGTCGACGTTCCTCGTCACGACGCTCCGGCGCGTGAAGCCGGGAACGCCGGGCGCGATGTCGCTCGAAGGCACGGTCGCCGGACTGCGTCGCGGCGCGTTGGCGCTCGCCGCCATCGGCGCCGGCGCTCGGCCTGATCCCCGCCTCGGCGATCGCTCATCGTCGTGGTCGGCGCGACCGGCCGGCGCGCTGGTCGAGAGCGCGCTTGGCGCGACGCTCGAAGGACCGGGTATCCTGAACAACGACATGCTCAACTTCATCAACACGGCGGTCGCGGCCGTCGTCGCCGCTGGCGTGTCGCGTGAACGGCCGACGCGCCGCGTCACGTCGACCTCGCGCGCCCGTTCACGCTCGTCGCGCCCGCGCTCGGCTTCATCTCGGGCGCGCTGACGGCGGTCGGCGCGGCGCCGCGCGAACCGTGGTCGCGCCGAGCTGCTCGTCGGCGCCGCTCGTCGGCGCGGCGATGGCGGCGCTGCTGAACGCGGGCAACAACGCGCTGAACCAGATCTACGACCTCGAGATCGATCGCGTGAACAAGCCGAAGCGGCCGCTGCCCGAGCGGCCGGCTGACGATCGCGCAGGTCTGGTGGTTCACCAACATCACGCTACGCGCTGGCGCTGGTGCTGGCGTGGCTCGTCGCGCCGGACGGACGGCACGAGTGCTTCTGGCTCGTCGCCGTCGCCGTCGTCTGCACCGTACTCTATTCCGTGCCGCCGCTTCGCACCAAGCGGCTCGGCATCTGGGCCAACGTGACGATCGCGATCCCGCGCGGCGTGCTGCTGAAGGTGGCGGGCTGGTCGTCGGTGAAGACGATCGTCGGCGTCGAGCCGTGGTACATCGGCGCGATCTTCGGCCTGTTCCTCCTCGGCGCGACGACGACGAAGGATTTCGCCGACATGGAAGGGCGACCGTCGCGGCGGCTGCCGCACGCTGCCGATTCAGTACGGCGTGCGGCGCGCGGCCTGGATGATCTCGCCGTCGTTCGTGATTCCGTTCATGATGATCAACGTCGGCGCCGTGGCGGCGCGTGCTGACCGGCAACTTCTGGCTGCTGCAGATCCTCGGCGCCGTGATGACGGTCTACGGCCTGTACGTGCTGTATCTGATGCTGCGGCGGCCCGGAAGATCTCGCGGTCGAAGAGAACCACGTGTCGTGGGCGCACATGTACCGCATGATGTTCGTCGCGCAGATCGGCTTCGCGCTCGCCTACCTCTTGTAAGGCTGAGCGCGGCAGGGCAACCGCGGGCAAGGCGTGCCATCTTTACGCAATCCTGTCCAACCCGCTGCTTCGGCGGTCGATTCGTATGGTGCGCAAGACAATGAAGATGCTCGTCGTGGCTCTGATCGCGGCGTTCGCGCTGACGTCGACGGCCGAGGCCGCTACCCCGAAGAAAAGCACCAGACACCGAACCAAGCACTCGTCGCGCGTGTCGTCGGCGCTGCCGCTGCCCCCAGCAGCGCAACGAATTCGACTGCGAAAAAGAAGCCGGCTGAACATCGGCGAAGACGAACTCGACGCGCCTCGAAGCCCGCGGCGAAGAGGCGCCGGCGGCGAAGCCCCGTCCTTCGACGAAACCGCAACTCGCAATAACGTCTGAAGAAGTTCGCCGGCCCGCTTGACGAAGCGCGCCGGCCCTCCGATGATTGAGCGAAACAAAGGCGAAAGAGCCGCAGTTTCCTGCGGGTTCGGCCGTGTCCTCTTTCCCGCTCCTGTTCGACCTCGGCGCCACCAGACCCACCACCGCGCGACATCGCCAAAACGGTCAAAAGCCGGCGGCACCGCCGCGCTGACCGAAGCGGAGCGGCGCGCCGACCAGGCCCGCTATCAGGAAGTCGACCTGCCGCTCGGCGCTCAACCGCGTCGAAGGGATGCCGTTCGAGCTGGACGCTGAACCCGTACCGCGGCTGCACGCACGGCTGCCACTACTGCTTCGCGCGCCGCTATCACGCGCAGTTCGAGATGGACGCCGGCGACGAGTTCGCGTCCGTCATCCTCGTGAAGCAGAACATCGTCGGCGTGCTCGCGCGCGAGCTCGATCGCCCGTCGTGGCAGCGCGATCTCGTCGCGTTCGGCACCGCCACCGATCCGTATCAGCCGATCGAAGGGCACTACAAGCTCTCGCGCGGCGCTGATTGAGGCGCTGACCCGCGGACGCACGCCGTTCGGCCTGATCACGAAGGGACCGATGGTCGTCCGCGACATCGACGTGCTGCGTCGAGCACGCGACGCGCGCGCGCAGCACGGTCTACATGAGCGTGCCCACCGTGGACGAGGACGCCTGGCAGCAGCTCGAGCCGGGCACCGCGCACCCGCTGCAGCGGCTGCGCGCGGTGCGCGCGCTGGTCGACGCCGGCGTCAACGCCGGCGTGCTGATGGCGCCGATCGTCCCGGGCTTCTCGACGGCGCGCCGCAAGCTGGAGCGCACCATCAAGGCGATCGCGGACCACGGCGCGCGCTTCGTCGGCTGCAACGTGATGTATCCTGCAGGACGGGACGCGCGATCACTTCATGACGATTCATCGAGCGCGAATTCCCGGCGATGCGCCCGCGCTTCGAGCAGCGCTGTACGCGAGGAAGTACGCCGCCGGACGCATACCGGAAGGAGGTGCAGGCGATGGTGCGCGTGCTGCAGGAGCGCTACGGGCTGCGCGAAACGAAAGAGGCGGACGCGGAACATGCGTCCGCGGCCGCCTCAGAACGAACAGCGAACAGATCGGGTTCGCGTTCTAGCCGTTCGCCGTCGACACTACGCGACGTCTCCAAACGCGAGCGCCCGGGCGGCCGACGCAGCCGTCGCGATCCCGGGCTCGACGACGAGCTCGCCGTCCTTCACCTTCACGTCGAAGTGCGACCCGTCCTTCCAGCTGCGCGCTGATCGGCAGCTTGATGTGCTCGTCGATGAAGCGCTTCAGGAAGCGCGCGCCGAACGCCATGTTGTAGCCCTTCGCCACCACGAGCTCGAGCGCCTCGTCGTCGACCGTCGATCGTCTTGCCGGCCTTCGCGAGCGCGAGCGTGACCTGCTGCAGGTAGTGCCGCGCGATCTCGCGCACCTCGTCGTGCGTGAGCGGCGCAAACAGCACGACTTCGTCGATGCGGTTGCGGAACTCCGGCGGGAAGCGCCGCTCGAGCTCGCGCATGCACCTCGCCCTCGACCTGCTCCGACGCCGACGCTGCGCTGCCGGAATCCGAGCGGGCTCGTCAGCTTGCGGAAGTGCTCGGCGCCGATGTTCGACGTCATGATGATCGACGGCGTCGCTCAGATACACGCGCTTGCCGCGGCCGTCGGTCATCCATCCCTCGTCGAACGCCTGCAGGAACAGGTTCAGCGTGTTCGGGCTCGCCTTCTCGACCTCGTCGAGCAGCACGACGCAGTACGGGTTGTCCTTCAGCTGGTTCGTCAGCACGCCGCCGCGCTCGCTGCCGACGATGCCGCGCGGCATGCCGATCAGCTTGTCGACCGACGACGGCGCCGTCCTGGTACTCGGACATGTCGACGCGGATCATCTTCTTCTCGTCGCCGAACAGGAACTCGGCCACCGACTTCGCGAGCTCGGTCTTGCCGACGCCGGTCGGCCCGAGGAACAGCAGCACGCCGTCCGGTCGATCGAAGCCGTCCTTCAGCGGTCCCTTGTTCAGCACGAGGCGCCGCGCGACCGCGTCGATCGCGTTGCTGCTGGCCGACGACGCGCGTCTGCAGCCGGCTCTCGATGTCGCGTGAACCGATCGGTCACGTCGCGGAACACCATGTCCTCGGGAATCTGCGCCGACGTGCGAGATCACCGACGACGATGTCCTCCGTCTTGACTTCCCAGCGGCGATCGATTTCCGCGCGGACGGCCGCCGTATCGAGCCAGCCGATGACCTTGTCCGGCAGGTGCAGGTGCCGCATGTAGCGCGGCGACAGCTCGAGCGCCGTCTCGATCGCCTCGTCCAGCAGCCGGACCGAGTAGTTGCGCTCGAGGCGCGGCCGCAGGCTGTAGAGAATCTGTCCGGGTCTCCTCGATGCGTCGGCTCGCAGACGTTGCACGCAGCGGAACCGGCGCGCCAGCGCCTCGTCTTCCTGGATGTATTCCTTGTACTCGCTCAGCGTCGTCGCGGCGATCATGCGGATTTCGCCGCGCGCGAGCACCGACTTGAAGACGTTGGCGGCGTCCGACGGCGCGCCGAGCGCCGATCCGGCGCCGACCATCGTGTGCGCCTCGTCGACGAACAGGATCAGGTTCGTGACGCTCCTTCAGCTCGCGGATGACGTTCTGGATCCGATCCTCGAACATGCCGCGCAGCATCGTGCCCGCGACCATGCGTGTTCATCTGCCAGGTTGACGACCTGGCAGTCGCGCAGGCGGACCGGCACGCGTTTCGGGCTCGAACTCGATGCGCCGCGCGAGCCCTCGGCGATGGCCGTCTTGCCGACGCCGGGCTCGCCGATCAGCATCACGGAGTTGGCGCGCTCGCGGTGGCAGAGGATTTCCAGCACCTGCTGGATCTCCTTGTCGCGGCCGAACACCGGCGGCAGCTTGTCCTGGCGCGCCAGCAGGTTCAGGTTGGTCGCGAAGTGCTTCAGGAACGGCGGCAGCTCGAACCGCTTCTTCAGCCGCTCCTCGCGCAGCTCCATGTCGCGCATCCGCGCGGTCAGCCGCGTGACCAGCACCTCCGGCTCGACGCCGTGGCGGCGGAGAATCGAGACCGGAACGCCCTGCGTTTCCTCGAACACGGCCGAGAACAGGTCGGCGCGCTTCGATCGTCTGGCGGCCGGCCCGGCTGGCGTGGTGCAGCGCCAGCTTGAAGACGAGCTTGGTCGCCGGCGAAACGCGCAGTTCGCGGCCCGGCAAACGACGGCATCATGTGCAGGTGTTCTTCGATGCGCCTGAAGAATCGTGTGCGGGTTCAGCTCGACGTCGCGCATGACCTCGCGCGAACATGTCCCATTCGACCTGCGCGAACGCGAGGAACAGATGCTCGTTGGTCAGCAGCGCGTGTTCGCGGCGGCGGGCCTCCTCGATCGCGCGATCGATGATGCGTTGCGCAGTTTCGGCGACCTTGCTCGGCGAGATATCGAGATCTTCTACGTGCACCGTGTCCTCCGTCTCGGAAACAGAGGCAGCAAATCGGTACGCCAGTGCTCGACGCGTGGCTTTTCGGCCACAGTTCGAGCGCTCCTCTGCTCTTAGCCCTTCTGTAGCAGAGCCTGGATCCGATCCGCCGTGGGCGGATGCGTGCTGAAGATCCCGGACAAACCGGACGCACTGAAGGGCTTGATGATGAACATGTGCGCCGTTGCCGGATTGGCATCGAGCGGGATCTGTTTCGACGCCGATCTCGATCTTTCGCAGGGCGCTGACGAGTCCGTTCGGACCACCGGCAATCGCGGAGCCGCCGGCGTCGGCGTCGTATTCGCGGGAGCGCGAGATCGCGGCCTGAATCAGCATCGCCGCGATCGGCGCCAGGATAATCGTCGCGATCAGCGCGAACGGGTTCGAGCCCTGGCGATCGTCGCGGCCGTTGCCGCTGCCGCCGAAGAACATGGCGAAGCGCGAAATCATCATGATGGCCGCGGCCAGCGTCGCCGCCACCGAGCTGATGAGGATGTCGCGGTGCTTGACGTGCGCCAGCTCATGGCCCAGCACGCCCTCGAGCTCTTCGTCCGTCAGCAGGCGCAAGATGCCTTCGGTCGCGGCGACCGCGGCATGCTGTGGGTCGCGTCCGGTCGCGAAGGCGTTCGGCGACACATCCGGAATCACGTAGCAGCGTGGCTGCGGCAGGCCGGCGCGCTTCGCGAGCCGATCGACGATGTCGAACAGACGATGGCCGGGACCGACCTCCTGCGCGTCGTACATGCGGAGGACGATCTTGTCGGAGAACCAGTAGGACGCGAAGTTGGTGGCGACCGCGAACAGGAAGCCGACGACCATGCCGCCGGCGCCGCCAAGCGCTTCGCCGATGAGCAGCAGCAGCGCGCTCATCAGCGCCAAGCAGCAACGCGGTCTTCACGGTGTTGTTCATATGAGATTCAGCGTCAACGGCTGACCCGGCTCCCAACCGCGGCGGCTCAAGCTGACAGCGGAAGACTATGCACCCGTGTGAGGAGCCCCGCCACGAGCGCCGCCCGATCGGGCAAGCGTCTCGATGTCGACGTGTTCATGAAGGGCGTGCGCTCCGTCGCCGATGGCGCCAAGTCCGTCTAATGTTGGAACCCCGAGCGCGGCGGTCAAATTCCCGTCCGAGCCACCACCGGTGCCGCCTTCGGCCAGGTCCGTGCCCAGTTCCCGCGCGACGTCTCTCGCCTGCTTGTACAGACGCTCCACCTGGCCGGTGCGTTCCAGCGGCGGACGGTCGATACCGCCGCGCGGCCTCGACCGTCGTTCGACTGTCGATCGCGCGCAAGCCGCGAAAGCGGCGTCGATCTCGCATGCGGCCGACGCCGTCGGGACGCGGACGTCGACGATGGCGCGCGCCTCGTCGGGAATCACGTTCGAGCCGCAGTCCGCCCGAAACCTGCACGACGTTCACGGAGACGCCGCGCTCGAGATCCTGGAGCGCGTTGACCGCGCAGAATCTGGTGCGCCAGCTCGTGAACGGCGCTCGCGCCCTTCTGCGGCTCGATTCCGGCGTGCGCCGATACGCCGCGCACCGTCAGCTGATACGAGCCGCACCCCTTGCGCGACGTCTTCACGCGCCCCGCCCGGCAGCGACGGCTCCAGCACGAGCACCGCACTCGCTCCGGCGCGCCTCGTCCTCAATCGCCGCTCGGGACGACGGGCTGCCGATCTCCTCGTCCGTCGTCCAGAGCATCACGATGCGGTGACCGACGGCCGCGCCGGTCTCGAGCAGCGCGCGCGTGGCGAGCATCGCGATGCGCGATGCCGGCCTTCATGTCGAACACGCCCGGTCCATGCAGGCGGCCGCCCGACCTTGCTGAGCGGCATCCGGTCGAGCTGGCCGATCGGCCACACGGTGTCGAAATGGCCGAGCAGCAGAACCTGCGACGCGCCGCAGCCAAATTCCGCGAGCAGGTGATCGCCACGATCGGTTCGCGTCAAGCCGCGACACCCGTCCGCCGATCGCCTCGAGCCGCGCGGCGAGCGCGGCGCCGCACCGGTCGACGGCGGCCTTGTCGGTCGTCGGCGACTCGAGCGTCACCAGCGCCTCGGTCGTCTCGAGCAGCCAGTCGCGGTTCGCGCGGCAGAAATCGCGGAGGTCTATAATCGTGGGCATGATCTCGACGAGGACACAAGGGGACAGAGGACACAGGAAGAATAGCCACAGAGACTCGGAGGCACAGAGAAAACTTTTGCTCGGTGTCTCAGTGTCTCCGTGGCTGATTGTCCTTTGTGTCCTCTGTCCCTCTGTGTCCTCGACGCGTCCAGGTCCCGCAGCCGTTTCCGCGGCCTGGAACAGGTCAGCCGGCGCAGCCTGCGCGGCCGGCGCCACCGCCGACGACGCCGCGCCACCCGCCGGCGCCACCGCCGCGCCGGCCAGCGCCCGAGGCGGCTGCCGACCGAAGCCACGCTCGGCGTGCCGATTTTCCCGGCGCGCAGTTCATCGCGTCCTACGATGCCGGCCGCGGACAGCGCTACTACATCTTCGGATCACCGGCGACGTTTGTCGATCTGGTGGCGTACTACCGGACCGTGCTGAAACAGAAGGGCGAGCTCGGTCTGCGACGTGCCGGCCACCCACGAGTTCGACGTCGGCAAGTGTCGCGAAGAGACGATGGCGTTTCCGCCGGGCGTGACGATCAGGACTTCCAGTCCGACATCTCGCAGGGCTACCCCAACCCGAAACCGGGCGGGCAACCGGCGCGCTTTCCGACCGGTGATTCAGATCGTGCCTGGTCGACCGAGCGGTGTAACTGCGCACGCGCGTCATCTGCATACGACCTCGCCGGTCATCACGCCGAGATAGAACGGACCGACGACGCGGGAAATCCGCAAGTCGATGCGTCGAAACCGCCGGCGTCCAGCGCGTTTGAGCGGTATCGTTGTCCGCGACCCACGCATCGGGATCCGGTCAGCTCGATCGTCGTCGCAGCAAGCCGGTCGTCGTCTCGCAGTTCGACCTTCACCGGGGTGCCGTTCGGGCCGAGGAACACCGCGCGCAGCGGAACTGTCATCGCGCTCGTGTTCGACGGCGCGAAAAACGTGGCGCGTCCGGTCGTCCAGCCGGAAGAACGTGCCCGGCGGATCCTGCTCCCAGCCTCGCAGCCCCGATGTGACGCCGCCCATCCACGGCGGGTCGTGCAGATAGGCGAGCAGGCCGACCGCCACCAGCGACGCCGCCGCTCGGAACCAGTGTCCGCGCGTGTCATCGGAACCGCAGAAACAGATCCTGGTATTGCGCCCACGTCGTGTTGGCCTCGGGCAGGACGCCGATCCAGTACTGGATCATCTGCGCGACCGACAGCAGCGACGAGCCGCCGCCGCGGCGGCCGCAAACAGCGGCACCGTCCTTGCGATGGCTGAGCGGCCCACGCAAAGGTGGACGCGATGAACGGCGCCGCGAGCGCAGAGCCGTCGGTGAATCCGCGGTGTCCGTAGCTCGCGCCGAACTGCCATTCGACCCAGCTCGCGATGAGCCACGCCTGAAGCGCGAACACCACGATGGCAGGCCAGACGAACGCCCTGGCCTGGCCCTTGCGCATAGGAACACGCCCGGCCACGCTCAGGAGCAGGATCGGCGACCAGAAGAACAGCCCCTTCTGGGTGCTGAAGAGGACGTCGATCAGATGCGGCGATCAGGAACGTGAATCCCATCCCGTGAGTGCACGTACGTTGACGAGCCACGCCGCCGGTGGATCCCATTCGGCAGACGCGAGCTGAGGCGCCACGACGACGCTGCCAGCCAGCGCGGCGAGCGCGAGCTGACGCCAGCGATCGCGGAGAGCCGAGACGCGCGTCCGGCGAGATCGCGCCAGCGGACGATGCCGTACGCGGCAGGACGAGCGCGAAGATCGCATTGGTATGGCGAACGAGCACGTTCAGGCGCGGCAACGGCGCCGATGGCCAGCGGAGCGCCGACCGTCGAGACGATCCCACCAGCGCTCCACCAGCCACATCCAGCACGCACACCAGGAAGAACGCGTATGCGTGGCTGAACGTGCCGTCGAACACCGCGTAGTGGAACAGGTTGGTGCCCCACGTGATGCGAGATCGAGCGTCGCGAGCACGACGCCGTCGGCAGAACTGACGCCGTAGCATCCGCCGCAGAATCGCGAGGCCGAACAGAAAGTACGCGACCGCCGCGAGCCCCGCGCCGTGCTGGTCAGTACAGCGAGAAGCCGTCGCGCGGAAGGTTCGACCAGACGCTCAGAGCCGATCCGGAGAAGAAGAACGGCGCCATCAGGATCGCCGGTGCCGATCGGGTGGAGGTTCAGCCAGCGCTCGGTGGACGGCCATCGGCGGAGTCCGGTCAGGGCGGATACGGGCCGCCGTGCCCATTCGTTCGCCAGCGTTTCCGAGGGTGAGGTCGTGATAGATGAACGCCGACGGCAGGTAGACGTAGTAGCTGTAGCCGTCGGGTGGATGGCCTGCGGAGCCGAATAGATCGAGACCGTAGAGCGCGGCAAGCGCCACCGCCGCCGCGACGCGCGGCAGCGGCGACGAAATGGCTGGACGCCACGCGCGATCAGATCTTTACGTAGAGTTCCTTCGATCTTCTGGAACTCGAGCGACTTCTCGTCTCCATCCCCTGCTGCGCGTAACTCGCGCACCTGCTGCGTGAGCTCCATGCTGCAGAACTTCGGGCCGCACATCGAGCAGAAGTGCGCGACCTTCGCGCCGTCGGCCGGCAGCGTCTCGTCGTGGTACGGCGCGCGCGGTCACCGGATCGAGCGCCAGGTTGAACTGATCCTCCCAGCGGAACTCGAACCGCGCCTTCGACAGCGCATCGTCCCACTCGCGCGCGCGCGGATGGCCCTTCGCCAGATCGGCGGCGTGCGCGGCGATCTTGTAGGCGATCACGCCCGCCTTCACGTCGTCGCGGTTCGGCAGGCCGAGGTGCTCCTTCGGCGTGACGTAGCAGAGCATCGCGGTGCCGTACCAGCCGATCATCGCCGCGCCGATCGCCGACGTGATGTGGTCGTAGCCCGGCGCGATGTCGGTGGTCAGCGGCCCGAGCGTGTAGAACGGCGCCTCCTTGCACCACTCGAGCTGCTTCTCCATGTTCTCCTTGATGAGATGCATGGGGACGTGGCCCGGGCCTTCGTTCATCACCTGGACGTCGTACTCCCAGGCGATCTCGTTCAGCTCGCCCTGCGTCTTCAGCTCCGCGAACTGCGCTTCGTCGTTGGCGTCGGCGATCGAGCCGGGCCGCAGGCCGTCGCCGAGCGAGAACGAGACGTCGTAGGCGCGCATGATCTCGCAGATCTCGCGGAAGTGCGTGTAGGTGAAGTTCTCCTGGTGATGCGCGAGGCACCACTTGGCCATGATCGAGCCGCCGCGCGAGACGATGCCGGTGACGCGCCGGGCGGTCATCGGGATGTAGCGCAGCAGCACGCCGGCGTGCACCGTGAAGTAGTCGACGCCCTGCTCGCACTGCTCGATCAGCGTGTCGCGGTAGATCTCCCAGGTGAGATCTTCGGGACGGCCGCCGACCTTTTCGAGCGCCTGATAGATCGGCACCGTGCCGATCGGCACCGCCGAGTTGCCGGACGATCCACTCGCGCGTCTCGTGAATGTTCTTGCCGGTCGAGAGATCCATCACCGTGTCGGCGCCCCACAGCGTCGCCCACTGGAGCTTCGCGACCTCTTCCTCGATGGACGACGAGACGGCGGAGTTGCCGATGTTGGCGTTGATCTTCACCAGGAAGTTGCGGCCGATGATCATCGGCTCGAGCTCGAGGTGATTGATGTTGGACGGGATGATGGCGCGGCCGCGCGCGACCTCGTCGCGGACGAAGTCGGCCGGCAGCCCTTCGCGCACCGCGATGAACTCCATCTCGGGCGTGATCTCGCCCTTGCGCGTAGTGGAGCTGCGTGACCGCGCTGACCGGCGCGCGCGGCCGCGCACGCCGGCTCGCGACCCAGGGCTCGCGCAGCTTCGGCAGGCCGTCCTTGACGTCGTGGCCCTGCGGACCGCTGCTGTCGTAGAGGCGAATCGACGGCTCGCCTTTCGACAGCGCGATCTCGCGCATCGGCACGCGGACGCCCTGCGCGCCGTCGACGAAGACCTTCGGTGAATTGGGAAACGCTGTTGCGAACTCTGACATTTCCGCACTCCCTCCGCCGGTTTGAACCGGATCAGGTTCCAAGGGTTTATCTCAATCCCGGCTTGGCGGGGATACCCTGGCGGCACGACCACTATATCGCGAAACTTCCTGCGGCTGACTCAGGACTCCGGCGCCACGGTTCTATGATGGAACGCCTGATGTTGCGAGTCCGCAGACTCCAGATCGGTTTCTCATTGTCGCGCTCGTCGCTGCGTCAGGTCGCCATTTGGGACCTCGTGACGGGCGGCTTCTATTTTCAGCTGCTCGGCATTCGCGTCTCATCGCGGGAAGTACACAGCCCTTTCAGGATCGCGCTGCTCGCGGCAGTGGCGGTCATCCAGCTCAACGATTCCCGGTCCGCGCCCGCTGCTGCAAGCTGGAACGTGATCGTTCGATGGGCCCGCTGGATTGCCCTCGCGTTAGCGATCGCGTCGATGGCTCTTCGCGGTCCGTTACGGCATCTTCGCGGCAGGTGGCGCCGACGCGCATACGGGTACGTGAGCCAGGCGGAACTCTTCGCTGCCGGCCATCTATCCGCTCCCCGATCCGTTGGCCGCGGTAGCGGCCATCGTCGGCCTCGCCGCGGCGCCGCTCGGCTATCAGCTGTCGCGAACGCCAGGTGGATCGTGCCGACGTATCCCGCAGGCCTTCCAGATCGCCATGGCTGCCGCGATTCTGATCGGCGGTCCGACCGCCGCGTATTTCGTCATTCCGTTGTTCGCCGGCGCCAGCGTGTGCTACGCCACTTGCTGGGGGTGCGAATCACCGATGCCCGCGCCGGCCTCATCGCCGCCGTCCTGGTGACCTTCAGTCCGATCTTCGTCTTTCAGTCGCTTCGAGCCGATGAGCGATGTGCCTGTCACGGCGTGGTGGCTGCTTGCGTGACTGCGCCTCTGCCCGCACCGGGGCGGCATTGGGCGCTGGGGATGTGCGTGTCGGCTGCGGTGCTCGCGCGGCCGAACCTTGCGCCGCTTGCCGCCGTGCTCGCGCTTGTCGTCGCGAGCCACGGACGCGGCGTTCCGCGCGCGCCTGCTTTTCGTCGCCGGAGCGATTCCTGGGTGTCTGGCCGTGGCGGCGCTCAACAATTTCTGGTACGGCGGCCCGCTCACCTCCGGCTATGGCCAGCTGAGCGATCTGTATCTCAGAGCCGGGCGATCCCCAACATCCGCAACTACTGGTCGTGGTTGATTGAGCTCGAGACGGGCGTGACATTCTGCTCGCCGCCGCCGCGCCGCTTGTCGCGCGCGCCGGGCGCGCCGCGGCGGCCATGCTGCTGTTTTGCGTCTCGCTGCTCGGCTGCTACCTGTTCTACTTCGTGTATGCGACACGTGGCCGTTTCTCCGCTTCCTGCTGCCGGGAATCCCGCTCCTTCTCGTGCTCGTCGCCGCGACGATCCGTGGCCATCTTCGAGCGGCTGCCGCTCCGTTTCCGTGGGAACGATGCTGTTCCTCATCTGCATCCTCGCGCCGCTCACCTATCTGTTGACGGCGAATCGCCTGCACGTCTTCCGACATTCAACGGTCCGAGCGCCGGGTACGTATCGGTCGGCGAGCACATCGAGGGAACGCTGCCACCGAACGCCGTCGTGCTGACGGTCATTCAAAGCGGCAGCGTGCCGCCTCTACGGCCATCGGCCGACGTTGCGATCGGGATCTGTTGGGGCCAGAGCAGGCTGGATCAGACGCTGGAGGGACTTCTGACAAGCCGGCTATGTTCCGCACCCTGCTCCTGGAGTCGTGGGAAGAAGATCTCTTTTCGATCCGCGCTTCGCGACCACGAGCATCGTACGGCAACATCGACTGGCGCCGGTCCTCGAATACTACGGGCCGATCAGCGTCCGCGTGTTCCGCCCAGACGATCGGGAGCCGTATTTCAGCGGGCGGCGCGTGTTGCCGCGCGCCGTGCCTTATCCCTGACGGCCCTCAGCGCTTCGCAACCGGGATCACGAATTTCTCGGCGGTGTGCGTCGGCGAGAAGCCTACGACCTTGACGTCGACCAGCCCGGCGGCCTTGCCCGCAGCCATCGTGGCGCGCTCCGAAATCGCCGGTTGGCCTTTCGGGACGGATGATCCACAGCGCCCCGTTCGGTTTCCAGCGAGCCTTTGAGTTTCTCCAACCGCGCCAGCTCCGCCTCTTTCGAGACGCCGAAGAAGATGGCGTCCGAGCTCTTCAGGACCCGCCCGATGGACACCTCTCCAGCGGCCTCCTCGATTTCCTTCAGGAACGAGATGTCGCTGCGCGCCAATCGCCGACACACGCCACCCCGGCGCTTCACGCCGATCTTCTGCAGGCGCGACGGAGGATGCAGGATCTTGTCCGCCCATTTCTCCGCCGCCTCGCCGAGATCGAACGACGCGACGCCTCCGGGAAACGTCGCTCAGCGTGCCGCTGCGCGCACGACCTTCGACATTTGCGCGAACGGAATCGACAGCTTCAGATCCCCGCCGCGGAATTGCAGAATGCCGGGTTTCAGGCGCGCCTTTCCCGGCGCGGCGCTGCCCTTGAATCGCGCGCGGTCACGGTCGCTTCATTTCCCATCGCCGGTCCCTCCTCTTCCAGCGCGATCGTTGGCGCCCTCGCGCGTTTTCGACTCCGGTGTAGTGCAGGCCTTCAGGCCTGCCCGTCACGGCGGACCTGAAGGTCCGCACTACGCCGGAAACAAGAAACTGTCTAACGCGTCGCGGCGAGCAGGCGCGCGCGGCGCCTTGGCTCGGGAAAGCGCTCGATGGCGTAGCGCAGCGCGTCGTCCGTGGAATCGCGGGACCAGCCTTGGCGCAGATAGCGCTCGAGGCCGCGCCATGTCGGTTTCCCTGCCTCGCGGAGCGTCCAGCCGACAGCTTTTTGAATCAGATCCTCCCGATCGCTGTGAAGGCGGCGCGCGCGATCTCGTAGACGAGGTCGAGCGACTCGCCTCGTCGCGCGCAGGCGATGAGGCCGACGATCGACGCGCCGCGCACCCACATGTTGCGATGCCGGCCCAGGCGCGCATCCGCTGGCGAGCTGTGGCTGCTGGAGCAGCAGCGGGACCGATCAGCGCTCCGCAGATGGCGTCGGTCGTCGCCCAGTTCGCGGAGTGGTTTCGGCGAGCCAGCGTCCCCATGCGCGTTCAGCAGCCGCGGCGTGAAGTCGCGGCGAAACCGCGCGCGACAGCTCGATGCCGACCCCTTTGGCTTCCAGATGTCGATCCGCGATCAACAGGCCGGCAAACGCCATCGCCTCATCGACCGACCAGCTGTCCTTGTGCTGCCGCATGAATCGATCCGGGCGAGCGCGCGCATCGCCGCCAGTGCCGACACGTTGTAGAAACCGAGGTCGCCCGATGCCGCGGAAATAGCGGCTGGAATCGAAATCCGCCGGCTGGCCGAGCCATTCGCGCCAGCACACGCGTGGCCTCGCGTGCCGCTCGCCGCGGGCGACGAGCGTGCGGTCAGGCGAGCTTCCGGAGGGATGAAGCATTTCAGGTAGTAGGTCTCCGGCACGCCGAGCAGCACCGGATGGTCGCGTCCCTGCATCCGCTTCTCGATCACCGTCACGTGGGCCTGCGTCGATCGACGCTCGCCTCGTAGACGATTTCCGGCGAACATCGCCTCGTTGATGTTATGCGAGCAGCTGCACGTGACGAGCGTGCCGCCGGACTTGAGCAGCTTCAGCGCGCGGAGGTTGATCTCCTTGTAGCCCGGCCGCGCGTTCGAAACGGCGCCTTGTTCTTGGCGAACGCCGGCGGGTCGAGCACGATCGTGTCGAACCGCTCGCCCAGTCCGTTCATGCCGCGCAGCTCGTCGAAGACGTTGCCCGACCGCGCGTCGACCGCCACGCCGTTGCGCGCGGCGTTCTCTTTGACGCGGGCGACCGCGTCCTCCGAGACGTCGAACGCGATGGCCTCGTCGCACGTGGCGCGCCATGACGCAGCGCGAAGCCGCCGTTGTAGCTGAAGCAGTCGAGCAGCCGGCCGTGCGCGTAGCGCGCCGCCGCCGCGCGGTTCTCACGCTGATCGAGGAACAGCCCGGTCTTCTGCCCGTGGCGCAGGTCGACGTCGTACTCGCACTGCCGGTCTCGACGAACGGCGACGCTGTCCGGGCACCTCGCCGGCCAGCACGTCGACGCGCTGCTCGAGGCCCTTCGAGCGAGCCGGGCCCGCGGATCGTTTCGGGCCGAGAATGCCGCTCGGGGCGAGCACCGTCAGTCGAGCGCCGAGACGACGATGGCGGCAGCAGGTCGATCCGTGCCTGCGACAGCGCCTGAGCGACGAAGTAGTCGCCGTAGCGATCCGACGATCAGCGACGGCAGCAGAGTCGGCTTCGCCGTGAACCAGGCGATAGGCCGTTGCGTCGATGCGCAGCGTCCAGCGAAAGGCGATCGCGCGACTCGATCGCCGCATCACGAGCCGCGTCGATCGGCGACGGCTCGCTCGCGCCGTCGTCAGCATGCGCAGCGCGATCTGCGATCGGTCGCTGTAGAGCGCGCCGAGCGCGAGGATCCGGCCGCGCGGGCTGCGACCGACGACGATGTCGCCGCCGTGGCGCCGCGCGCATCGACGACATCCGCGCGATAGATCCACGGGTGGCCGCTCCGTAGCCGTTCTTCGCCGCGCGCGGAAATACGACGACCGATGGGAGCATACCGCCGGAACCCTGAGAACCGCCATAGTACAATCGCTCACCGTGCGGATCGCGATCGGCGCCGATCATGCCGGCTTTGCTCCTCAAAGAACACCTGAAGCAGACGCTCGCGCGCTCGGCCACGCGGTCGACGACCACGGAACGACCAGCGAGGCCTCCGGTCGGACTATCCGCCGATCTGCATCGCGCGTCGGCCGCGCGGTCGCCGACGGCGAGGCCGATCGCGGCATCGTGCTCGGCGGCAGCGGACAGGGCGAGCAGATCGCCGCCAACAAGGTTGCCGGCGTCCGCGCCGCGCTCTGCAACGATCTCTACACCGCGCGCCTGTCGCGCGAGCACAACGACGCCAACGTGCTGTCGATGGGCGGCCGCATCGTCGCCTTCGGGCTCGCCGACGAGATCCTCGACGCTCTGGCTCGACCACCGCCTTCGAGGGCGGGCGCCACCAGCGCCGCATCGATCAGATCAGCGGCTAGAACGCAGCGTCTGACGGAGCGAAATCGTAACGGCGATGACAGCATGGCGCCGAAGACCACCCCGCTCATGTGGCGCACGCTTGCCGAACCCGATCCCGACGTCGCGCAGCCGATTCGCGACGAGCTGCACCGCCAGAACAGCGGCCTCGAGCTGATCGCCTCGGAGAACTTCGTCAGCCGCGCCGATTCTCGAAGCGGCCGGCTCGGTGTTCACGAACAAGTACGCCGAAGGCTATCCCGGCAAGCGCTACTACGGCGGCTGCGAGTTCGTCGACGTCGCCGAGTCGCTCGCCATCGCGCGCGCCAAGGCAGCTGTTCGGCGCCGAACACGCCAACGTGCAGCCGCACTCGGGCGCGCAGGCGAACATGGCGGTCTACCTGACGCTGCTGAAGCCGGGCGACACGGTGCTCGGCATGAACCTGGCGCACGGCGGCCACCTCGACGCACGGCCATCCGCTGAATTTCTCGGGCAAGCTCTACACGATCGTCCCGTACGGCGTCCGCAAGGACGACGAGCGGATCGACTACGACGAGCTCGAGCGGCTCGCCGCACGAGCACAAGCCGAAGATGATCATCGTCGGCGCGAGCGCGTATCCGCGCGTGATCGACTTTCGCGCGCATCGCGCGACGGTCGCCAGCGCGTCGGCGCGCCGATGGTCGTCGACATGGCGCACATCGCCGGCCTGGTCGCCGGCAGGCGTGCATCCGAGCCCGGTGCCGCACGCCGACTTCGTGACGTCGACGACGCACAAGACGCTGCGCGGACCGCGCGGCGGGCTGATCCTGTGCCGCGAGCAGTACGCGAAGGATCTCGACCGCGCGGTCTTCCCCGGCGTGCAGGGCGGGCCGCTGATGCACATCATCGCGGCCAAGGCGGTCTGCTTCAAGGAAGCGCTGGAGCCGGCGTTCGCCGACTATCAGCGGCAGATCGTCGCGAACGCGCAGCGGCTCGCGCAGTCGCTCATCGCGCGCACGGCTTCCGCCTCGTCAGCGGCGGCACCGACAATCACCTGATGCTCGTCGACGTGTTCTCGAAGGGCATCACCGGCAAGGTCGCCGAGGCGGCGCTCGGCAAGGCCGGCATCACCGTCAACAAGAACGCGATTCCGTTCGATCAGAATCCGCCGATGGTCGGCGAGCGGCATCCGCGTCGGCACGCCGGCGGTGACCACGCGCGGCATGCGCGAAAGCCGAGATGGACACGATCGGCGAGCTGCATCGTGCGCGCGCTGACAGACGCCCGACGATGACGACCGGCGCTCGGCATGGTTCAGGACAGAAGTCGAGAGCGCTGTGCCGGAAGTTCCCGCTGTATCCCGGAACTAGCCGGCACCGACGCGCGCGGCGCGGTGTCGCGCGGTCTTCGCGACCAGCGGGGTCGCTCGCGCTCGCGATGCCGACCTTCGAGGCCGCGCGCCGGCCAGGTCGAGATGGCGGCCGCAGTTGTCGCGCGTGTTCGAAGCACGGCGGCGTGCTGCTCGCAGAAGCGGGCACCGGCACCGGGAAGACGCTCGGCCTATCTCGTGCCCGCGATTCTCAGCCGCGAGCGCGTGCTGATCTCGACCGGCACGAAGAATCTGCAGGAGCAGATCTGCCTTCAAGGAACATTCCGCGCTGCGCGACGCCCGCAAGGGGACGGATCCCCGCCCTTCCACGGCGACGTGCATGAAGGGGCGCGCGCGAGCTACCTGTGCGTGCACGCAAGCTGGTCCAGCAATATCAGCACGCTTGGCACAAGCGCACTACAACGAGCGCGTGTCAGCAGAAACGACGACCCAACATTGAGAACCGCGATTAAGGCGATCCCCAGCGCAAAGCTCGTCAAACAAGCTTCTTTCCGTGCTTCAACATTTCTCCGACCACTGCGTGCGTCGCCAAATAGATAAATCCGCCGCCGACGTGCGCCATAATTAAGCCCGAGCCACAAGATGGAGATGTTCGTCAGGAAGAAATAACCGATGACACCGCCGAGGAGCGTTGTGGCTTCGACCGCGGCCACCCATCCAACCGCGGCCGCGCGTTGCAGTCCTGCGCCGATCAAAAGGCTGCCGAGCGCGAGACCTTCGGGAACCTTGTGGATGCACAGAGCAGAGAACAGCGACCACTTTGTCAGCACCGGTCGCAGGAGCTTCGCCTTGGATTCCCAAAGCCAAACCGTCGGTCGTACTGTGAATTGCCAAGGCGACGATCAGCGCGGTAGCGATTTCGCTGAAATGTCGCGTGGCATCAGCGTCGAAATGACTGGCCGCGCAAGCAGGGCAAACGTGATGAACATGTTTGCTGATGAAAAAGAAAAGCGCGTAGCCGGTGATTAGCGCCAGCAACACCGCCCACCATGGGCACGCGCCAAAACTCTCGGGCAAGATCGCAAAGATTGTTACGCCCAGAAGCGTTCCGGCCGCGAAACTGATGAGCGCGCAAAGCGGCTTATGCTCGAGGCGCAGTGACGCGCTGATCGATCCGCCGGCAAGGCGCGAAAATATAAGCGGCGATGACCTGCCAGAGCGTGTTGGCCATTTAGGAGTCTGTTGAGTTGCTCAGCCATACCGCGCGGAGAGCGCTTTGGGCTGAATGGCAAGGCGCGAGCGACGAGCATGTCCAAAGCGACCTGTGAGGAGTGAGCAACGCTGCCAGACAGCCCAAGGCGCTCTCGCCCTCCGGGTTGCGCCGCTTTTTCGCCTCTCCGGTGTTGCTCGTCGGTTACAGACCGCGTCGGGTATGCGCCCTCTCTCGCGCCTTGGAGAGACGGAAAATCGGCAGCAACGCGGCATGGCTGAGTACTTCAACAGACTCCTAGGCGCTTGCGACCGACGCGGTGGTCTTCGGGGCAATGGTGCGTCTCGATTGTCACGTGGACCAGTTCGTCGATATCCGCGCAGCAGCGCTCGATACGAATCGCAGCTCTTCGGCTCGTGCGCCACGATCGAAACCATGGCGGCAAATTTTCCGATGCCGACCTGCCAGACATGCAAATCGGTCACGACCGAATCGCCATCGCTCTCCACCGCACGGCGAATTTCGTCAGGCAAATCTGATGACGGCGGCGTGCGATCGAGCAGAATCCCGCTGGTATCGCGCAACAGCGTGTAAGCCCATGAGAAAACCACGCCACTGCCGACAATTCCCACGACCGGATCAAGCCACGCCCAGCCGAAAAATTTGCCGCCCGTTAGTGCCGTGATCGCGAGGACGGAAGTGAACGCATCGGCCAGCACGTGCATATATGCTGCGCGCAGATTTAAGTCGTGATCGTGTGCGCTGCCGCCGTCGTGTTCGTGGTGGCGATCGGCCAGCAGGACTGCGCAGCCCAGATTCACCAACAAGCCGAGGCAAGCGATTCCGATCGCCTCGTTGAAGTGAATTTCCAGTGGAGCAAAGAGCCGGTGCACTGATTCGCCCGCCATCAGGAACGCCACAATCGCGAGCACGACCGCGCTGGTGAACCCGCCTAGCACGCCGATTTTTCCCGTGCCGAAACTGAAGCGCGCATTGCCGGCTTGTGTTCGGGCGAAATAATACGCCGCGGCCGTTATCGAGGAACGCAAGAACATGCGTGCTCATGTGCCAGCCGTCGGCCAGCAAAGCCATTGAGTGCGACATCAGGCCGGCCACGATCTCGACAACCATCATCGCGGCAGTGATACCGATCACAATGCGCGTGCGCCGTTCCGCGTGCGAAAAATCCGGGACGAAATCGTGTCGCTTACGAAAACGCGAGTGATCGGTTCGATGCATCAGACTACAATCTAACGGTACTATGCATCATCGGCTTACGAAAGCTGGAGCATTGTTAGGTGCACGTCTCAGACCGTCCGCGATATAAAGATACCGTGATCGCTGACAATGGCGAAAAAGTTCGACAGCTGTTACTGGCCTAGCGTCGCCGCTGCCTTATCAATCCTGAATCGCCGCAGAACGAGCTCGACTGATGCTGCCACAACGCGAAAAGCGAAATGAGGATTAGCAACGCCGCCAAATGTGCAGACGATTGCTGCGCCGGAAGGTAAGTCCCACCAATAGGACAGAAACAATCCTGCGATTCCGCCGAGAAGCGCGATGAACCAGCCGATGAGCAGACGATTCGCGGTTCGTCTGTGCCAGATTGATTCCGCAAACCGCCGGCACGATCAAGATAACTGAAGACGAGCAACACGCCTGCGATGCGGACGAAGCTGGTCACAACCAGGCCAAAGACGGCGTAGAAGAGAAAATCCCACCAGCGCACCCGCAAGTCCTTTTGATAAGCGCGCGTCGCGATCGAACGAGACGAGCAGGAAATTTCTGCGCAAAACGAAATGCAAAACGCCGACGGCGACAAAAGCGCGAAGCATTTCCAAACTTCGCGCGGCGTCACGAGCAGAATATTGCCGACCAGCATGTTCTTGATTTCCTCGTCGCCTTCCGCCGCGCGGCTGAGCAGCAGCACCGCCGCCGCCGCCGCAACGACATAAGAAATGCCGATGACCGCTTCCTGCGGGATTTGGCTCGTCCGTTTTCCAGTCACCGAAAAAATTGCGCGCGCCGATCAAGGTGAAGCCGAGCGCGATGCCGAAAGTCGTCCAGCTTTCGAAGATCGAGATGAAACAGAACGGCGACGACAAATTCCGAGCGACGCCATCTGCGCCATGGCGATGTCGATGAAAATGATGCCGCGCTGCACGACATGCAGCCCGAGATAAACCAGCAACCACGGCAAAAGAACGCAGGCCACGATCGGCCAAAACATTACCTCCCACATGATCTACTTTCAGCGCCGCCGCCAGTCGCGAGCAACGAGCGTGTCGATCAGCTTCACGTAACTGTCCGTGTCCGGGCAGGCCGCCGGGAAATTGCGAGAACTCCACCACTTTGGCGCCGGTCGCACTCGCCACTTTCTCAGCGATTCGCCGATCATGAAACGGCTCGACAATGATCGCTTTGATGTGCTGCGCTTTCATCTGCGCGATCACTTCGGCGAGATGCGACGGCGAAGGCGGAATTCCCGGCTTCGGCTCGAGGAAGATGTCGATGTTCAACACCGAAGCGGTGCGCGAAGTATGGCCACGAATCGTGATAGGCGACGACGTGCTGGCCTTTGAACGGCAGCATGGCGGTGCCCCATTCCTGCAGCTTCGCGTTGATCGTCGCCTCAAATTTCTTGTAGTTCGCTTCGTAAAATGCGGCGTTCGGCGGATCGAGCGCGGAAAACGATTGCGCGATATGCTGCGCGATCGCCTTGGCGATGATCGGATCGACAGTGAAATGCGGATTGCCAAGCGCATGCACGTCGCCCGCGGCGCGCGTGACGTTCGCCGGCACGTTCATGAGACGGATGCCCTGCGACGCCTGCACGCGTCCCGGTTTGCCGATCTCGATCTTCGGGTTCCGCGCGTTTTGCAGAAGCGGCGGCAACCAGCCGAGCTCGAGCTCTGCGCCGCCGTCGATCAGCACATCGGCGTTGCGCAGTGAGACGACGAAGCTTGGTCGCGCATCGACGAAGTGCGGATCTTCGGTCGGCTTTCGCCAGAACCGTTACGTTGACCTTGTCGCCGCCGATTTCGCGCGCGAGCGAGCCGAAGTCGGGCAACGTCGCGACGACGTTGAGTTTGGCCTGCGCCGCGAAAGCGCAAGCGAAGAATTGCAGACGAATTAAAAGGATTTTTTCATGAGTTTAAAATTTGTGGGCGCCGTGGGCGCCGAGAATGAATTCCCACTGGAGAAAGACCGACTCGACCTCCCGTGCCGGAAAGGAAAAAGTTCTCCTCGAGAAAATCCTGGTTGTACTGCAATCGGATTTTTGAAAACTCAGTCGGATACCAGGTCAGATTTGCGCTGAGCCGCCAGCGTGATTGCCGGTCGAGGTCATCGGTAAACATGGAATCCTGCATGTGGACATAATCGCCACGAATGCCGGCGACCCATCCTTTTTGAATCCCCACAGCACCTGCGAATACAGTCCCCAGTCGTGAAACGTTTCCGCGACAGGAAACGAATCATCAGCGCCATGGCCGGCTTGGAAACGGCGATACATGAATTCCGTTTGCCATTTCACAAACGGAAAACCGCCTTCCGCGTGCGAGCTTTTCCATTTGTAAAGAAGATCTGCGCCGTAAATTTGAGTTCGCGAATTCGCGCCGGTTTCGTTGGAGCCGAACGCGCCCGAAACGCCGGCCAGCACCGTCTGCGTGTCGCTCAAGATTAAAAGAATTTTCAAAGCGCGGGATCCAGACGAAATCCTGCAAGCCGCGCGCCTCGCGATCGGTCGTTACGCGATCGAAAAACATTCCGTTGTCACCGGGATTCCGGAACGAAAATCCCGTGCTCACCGCGTCCGTTTTGCGACGCGAAGACCAACTGCGAATACCACGGCAGAGGCAGCGTCCAGGAAGCTTGCGCCCCGACGCCGCGCAACCCGTCGGGGCCCAAGAAACAAGCCCGTTGACGAGAGGCGTGTCCGCGAAGTCCCAGGTGTGCGGATGCGTCGGGTTCAGCCGGCCGAAAGTCGGCGAAGAACTGTCCGCCTTTCAATTGCAGATTGAACGGCAGGCTGGTGGTTTGCATGAATGCTTCCTCGAGTTCGACCTCGGTTTCGATTGTCGTTGTCCAGCAGGAAAACGATGTTCGCGAAACCCTTCGGAAGTAGGGATCGACTGCGCCGTCAAACGCCAGCTCGGTGTTGCGCGCGTTGAAGCCGCGCTGTTGCGGATCGTGATCGCCGACCTCGATGTCATTGAGATCGGCGGCGCTGGAATAGGCCAGCGCGAAGACACTGTCGAGTGAGATGTTCATGTAAGCTTTGCCGCCGCCGATAGTGATCGGCTGCGTTAACGATGCCCCAGCACCCGTGCTTGAGATTGTTTCCGGTGCCGATGTTACAACCGAGGTGTCGGTGGTGGGGAAAGCTTCCTGACGTAAGGGCACCGCTGCGCCCGGCCTGGTGATGGGGCGCGAACCCGCTGATCGAAACGACCGAACTGTCCTCGGTTGGAAACCGTGGCGCCGCGCGTCCCGGAAGGCGCGGGAGATTCTTCGGCGCCAGCAATGGGAGATGGCTCGGGATTCTGTGGAAGCCCCGACTCAGCCGTGAGGTTTGCCTTTTCAACGCAGCTTGCTGATCCTTCACTCTGCTGTTGCAAAGCTTTCACTGTCTCGGTGAGGGGATTGCACTTGCTGGCGCAGTTAGCTTCCACATTGTCCGCTGCTTCATGCGCGGCAGTCGTGTGTGAGACGCTATTATGGCGTGAAGCGAGAGAACCCGCGGCCGGCGTCGAGATTAAGCTGCGAGGGAAACAACTGCTGGGCGTGGAAAAACCCGCAGCACAACCAAAAATATTTTTTTTCATCTCAAACCTCCTGATTCAATGTTGCTACCTGTGCGAAATCGCCAGAATAAACGTTGCGTTCGCGTGATTCAGCGGCGTGAGGAACGCACCGAACGCCGCCGCCCGCAGGCAGGGAAGCTTCACCGGAACCAGAGTGCGCGGGCAGCGCGCGTATGCGCGAAGATGTGCGCGTTAAGGAAGAGTGGTTTAATCCCAGCTTGAGTGGACGCGCCGCTCCGCGCTTTTGCCGCGAAGCGAACATCAAATTGTGGCGGGCTAATAACCGGCGGCTGAGCCCCGTGCTCATAACTACCCGATGCGATCAGCGTGATCGCGCACACGTGGTCACGCGATTCGCGTCACCGTGAATGCATCCATGCAATCGCGGCGAGACGCTGACGAGAAGTGTCCATGAAAACGCTGCAAACAGAACGGCTCGCAACAAGAACACGCGCGCAAGTTTGTGAACGCCCTGAGCTGTTCATCGGCCTCGGAGCTTGTGACAACTGCTGGGTTTGCGCAAGCAATTTCCTGGAGAGCGCGCTTTCTCTCCCAGAAGCAGCTGTCTCGAGCCGGTGCTAATTTTCCGGCTTTCGCGTCCGGTGCGACTCTCGTTTGGAACGCAACACCATGGATTGGCCCGGGACGCTTTTCGCCGCTGCGCGGCGCGGACCTTTTCCGCCCATTTGGTGTTCTCGTAGTATGGGTCCTGATCCGACGGGACCAGGTTCCAACGGAGATGTCCAAAATGACGCCAGCACTCAAGAATCATTCCGCGCTCAAACGGCTGTCCTTTCGCCGTAACGACCAGGCAATTGTTCTCGCGCCATGTGTCCCGATGCGCGTCACCCCAGTGAAGTTCAAGCGTCTTGAGTTTCAGCGTGTCCAGCGCAAGAAGCAGGTCCTCGGTCCATTGAAAGCAGTAGCCGCGTTTCCTCCAGCCGTGATAGACGAGGAAATTGTTAAAGATCGGCGTGCCAAACATCCGATACTCCTGCCTTAGCCGCGCCACCGTGGAAAAGGCGCATTGTGCCACGAGCGTCGCTTCCTTTGGATCCACTCTGCGTGAAAGCGCCGCGAGCTGGTTCGCCAATTCTTCGGCCTTGGCAAAATCCTTTGGTGGCACTTCGAAATGCTGCCGTTGCTGTTCAGCGCTGACGACCGCGCTCGAAACCGCAAACGCGGCAATTATGCCGGCGACAAGTCTCGTATGCATTTACAAGAATCCCTTCGAGAAAACAGCATCCGTCGCGGGTATGCGGCGCAAACTGCCACGCAATTTTTGCAAGCAAAACGCAGAACTTGCCAAGTCATTGCCCAGACGTCGCAAGCCTGCTTCAGTCTGCATCGAATCAGCCTGCCAGCTTCTCCGAGCGGCTGATTGTTCTCGAACTTTGTGATGTTGTCGATGGTTGTGGCCGCGATGTTCAATAAAGGCTTCTCGCGTGAAGAAAGCCTGGTGGCCGGTGATGATCACATTTGGAAACGTGAGCAGCCGCGCGGAACACGTCGTCGCTAAGAATTAACCCCGAACGATCCTCAAAAAGATTTCTTCTTCCTCCTCGTAAACGTCGAGGCCGAGGTAACCGATCTTGCCGCTCTTTAGCCCCTCGATAATTGCGACGGTATCCAGCAGCGCGCCGCGGCTGGTGTTGATCAGCATGACGCCGGTTTTCATTCTGGCGATAGCGGCGTCACTAATGATAGATGTTTGTTCTCCGGCGTGAGCGGGCAATGCAGGCGTGATGATGTCTGATTGCGCCAACAATTCGTTCAGCTCGACGCAACGCACGCCGAGAGACCGACAGGCCGCATTTGGAAATGGATCGAACGCCAAAGTCGGACAACCGAATCCGGTGAGAATTTGCGCCACCACAGTCCCGATTTGTCCCGTGCCGATCACGCCGACTGTTTTGCCATGCATGTCGAACCCGACCAAGCCGTCGAGAGCGAAATTACCTTCCCGGACGCGATTATAGTGCGCGATGCAGTTTCCGGTTGAGCGCCAGCATAAGAGCGATCGTGTGCTCGGCCACCGGCGTAAGGCGAGATACGCCGGAACGCGCACCACTGTGATGTCGTGTCTCGTCGCGGCTGAGAGATCGACATTGTTGTAACCGGCGCAGCCGCAACGCGATCAGCCGCACGCCTAACGAACGCAGCTTCGCTATCACCGCCGCGTCCACGCTGATCATTCACAAAGACGCACACGGCTTCGAATCCCGGTTGCGAGTCCTACAGTTTCCTCATTCAGATGCGCGCTCGAAAAACGCAGTTTATGGTAGCGAGCCATTTGCCGCGTTGAGAAATTCGCGGTCGTATTTTTTGCGCTGAAGATTGCGACGTTCACGGATCAATCTCCGCGATTGGCCTTGCGATCACAAACAACGGAGTGGCGTAATTGCGATACAGACGCCCATTTTTGTTGCGTTGCCGTCAGCGACACTTTTCAAACGCCGCCGTCTCGATGAAAAGCCAAACGCGAGGAGCAAAAGGGTTCATTTGATTCTCAACGGGAAAGTAGCTGGGAACTGACGCCCTCCGCGCGGCAGTTGCTCGGCAACGAGCAGCCGGACATCGCATCGAAGTGCGAGTGACGTGGGAAAGGGAGACGCGCGGCGATTTGTGTCGGAAGCAGGCGAAGTGGATTTGCTGATTGCAGCCGGTGGGGACGGCACACTGAACGAGGTTCGTTCATGGTTTCATGGATCTCTCGAGGCTACGACGACCCATTTTGGGAATAGTGCCGCTCGGGACCGCCAATGATTTTGCGACTGGATGCGGTATTCCGCGTGATCCGGCGAAGGCGCTGGCGCTCTGTATGAGAAGGCGAGGCAGTGCCCAATCGACGTCTAGGCAAGGCCAATGACCACTGGTTTATCAATGCAGCCAGCTCTGGCTTCGGTGCCGAGATCACCGCAACCACATCACCGGAACTCAAACGCCTGCTTGGTCCTGCCGCCTACACCGTGATGGGTGCAATTTCTGGCGATCAACCTTCATCATTATCACAGGAAGGCTGATCTTGCCGGGCCGCGAAATTACTGGCAGCGGGCCGGTGGCGAATCGTCGGGAATGGGCGCCAGACCGGGCGGCGGTATCCAAGTCGCTCCGCGTGCATGCATCGACGACGGTTTGCTCGATGTGCTTGTTGCCCCGTCGATCTCGATGGCCCCCGGCACTGCGCTTGCGCGCGGCGCGAGAATTGCAACAGCCTCCACCCGATGGCGAGTATATCTCCTATTGGCAAACGCCCTGGCTGGAGGTGCATCCTGAAGAAGCAATTCGCAGTCAACCTGATGCGGTAGAACCGTTACGCTTTCCGCTTCGGTCCGACATGAAGTCGCACCAAAAGGGCGATTCAGCTGATTGTTCCGGCGAACCCGCCAACTGCTCTCGCAACGACCTAAACCGAAGGCCTAACGCCCGTCATTAGGCAAACTAGTTATGACCTGGCCGTAACGGTCGCCGACGCCTGCGGTGTGGCTGGAGGCAGCGTCGCCGCGCCGAGTCCGCGTGCCGGTGTCTGTCGCAGTGCAACTACAAAGGAGTCCGGCGACAAACAATCTGGAGCAGCAGGCGTGCATTCATCGCCGACGCCGATAATTGGGACAATTTGGCACTTTTGCAATGGCGGCGCTAGCAAATATCTCCGACCTTTGCCGGAAAGCCGCGCCCTCGAGCCACGGGAAATGGCGGCGCTGTAAGCGTCTAAGCTCAATCGCTCAATCGCCTTGGCTGCGAATGGCGTAAAGCGCGACGGTCTTCGGCGGTAATCCGCTCGCGTAAATCAGGATTTGCATAGATCCGAGGGGCCGATCTTCCCACGCTGCGCCATCTGTTCGATGAAACCGATCAGTTGCCGTCCAGTAATCGCAGTGCCGCAGCAGATCACAATCTGGAAAATTTCGCTGATCTTCCCGTTCTGACCAGAGAGCAGC